>MDTA01109965.1_pt1 | contig 10748 bp, 11 predicted proteins | sample 811151 | NCBI WGS metagenome assembly MDTA01 (sample SAMN05326648, study PRJNA326480) | marine metagenome | isolation source: seawater | place: Indian Ocean: South | collected 2010 | reverse complement strand
AGCTGCTTTAGCTGTTGATAAAAGACCAATTCATTTTTAAAAAAAAAAAATTCAATTACTATTAAATCATGAGAGCACAAGTTTTGCTGCCTAAAGTATTTAATTTTTCATTTACTTACAGCACCAATAATACAAAACTAAGGCCAGGGGATGTCGTAGAAGTTCCCTTTGGAAAAAAAAAAGAAATTGGAGTTGTTTGGCCTGATGAAATTTCTAGATTAAAAAAAACTAAGGTTAAAAATATCATAAAAAAAATCAATAAGTTTTCACTAAACAAAAGTATGATCAATTATATTAAATGGTTCTCCATGTATAATATGATGCCATTGGGATTAGTTTTAAAAATGGTTGTTGGTAGTAATAAAGATTTTTTTGAGAAAAAAGATAAAAATTTTGATCAAAAAATTAACCCATTAAATGAATATAATTTAAATTATGAACAAAGAAATGCTTTAAATTTTTTAAACCAAAAAGATAATAAATTTGATGTTTCAGTTTTGCAAGGCACAACTGGTTCAGGTAAAACAATCGTATATTTTGAGAGAATAAGAAAAATTATTTTAGAAAAAAAACAGGCACTTGTTTTACTTCCTGAAATATTTTTAACGAATGAGTTTAAATCTAGATTTTTAGACTTTTTTGGTTTTGAACCAGCCATATGGCATTCAAAGATTACTCCAAAAAATAAAAGAATTATTTGGAAGGGTATAATAAATAATAAAATCAAATTAGTTATTGGCGCTAGATCCTCTTTATTTCTCCCGTTTAAAAATCTTGGAGTTATAATTGTTGATGAAGAACATGACACTTCTTATAAACAGGATGAGGGTGTAATTTATCACGCAAGAGACATGGCGATTGCGCGCGCTTCTTTTGAAAAGATACCGATACATTTAGTTAGTTCAATACCGTCTTTAGAAACATTTAATAATATCCAAAATAAAAAGTTTAGACATTTCAAAATTATCAAAAGATATGATGATTATCCTCTACCTCGAACTAAAATTATAAATTTAAATTTAAAAAAGTTTAAAAATAATTTTGTGTCTAGTGAAAGCATTGAACATGTGAAAACATTTCTTGCCAAAAAAGAGCAAGTTTTATTTTTTCTAAATAGGAGAGGATACGCACCATTTGTCATTTGTAAAAATTGTGGTCATAAGTTGATTTGTTCGAACTGCTCAATGTACCTAACATTCCATAAAAATAAAAATAAAGCTTTATGTCATCACTGTTCTTTAGAAAAAAAAATTTCGTATAAATGTAAAAATGAAAAAATTTGTGATTTTATGATGTATGGGCCAGGTGTAGAAAAAATTTATGAAGAAGTAAGTAAAATTTTTCCATCGAATAAAATTGAAATTTTTTCTAGTGATTACATGAAAAAAAAGAATCAAGTAAATTCTTTATTTAAAAGAATTGAAAATAATGAAGTAGATATTTTAATCGGTACACAGATGATTTCTAAAGGGTTTAATTTTCCAAAATTAAATTGTATTGTAGTTATCGATGCAGATTTCTCTGGAAGAGGTTATGACCTTAGAACTACAGAAAAAAATATTCAACTTTATCACCAATTGAGCGGAAGAGCGGGCAGATTCAGCTCTGAGTCATTAATCATTTATCAAACTTTGTCACCAGAAAATATTACATTAAATGAACTAATTAAAAATAATTCTGAAAATATTTTAAAAGATGAATTAGCTTTAAGAAAAAAAAATTTATTACCTCCATTCAGTCGGTTAATAGCAATAATTGTTTCTGCCAATTTACAGAATTTAAGTCTAGATGGAGCCAGAGAAATTAAAAAACATCTAAAAAAAATTGACGAAATTGAAATTATGGGCCCTGTAGACTCCCCCTTTTTGAAAATAAAAAAAAAGTATAGATCTAGATTATTGATTAGATTTAAGGAAAATATTTTAAAGCAAAAGCAAATTTCTAGTCTCCTTAATAACCTTAAAATTTCAAATAAAATTAAACTCACGGTTGATGTTGATCCAGTAAATTTTGAATAAATACTTAATTGGTAACTTGATCATCATAATCTCTTATGCTACGACACGCTCATTATTTCATAATAATTTCTTACAATAAAAATGAGTAAAAACATATCTTTCTCAACAGAAACCTCAGAAAGATATTCTCGCGCACTTTTTGAAGTTGCGAGTGAGGCCGGTGAGTTAAAAAAAATAGAGACTGATATTAAAACTTTTCAATCTCTTTTAATTAAAAGCGTTGAGTTAAAAAATTTTATTCATAATCCATCTCAAAGTAAAGATATTCAAAATAGTGTTATTGAACTATTAGCCGAAAAAATCGGTTTTTCTAAAGAGCTGAAAAATTTTATGTTTTTACTCATAGAAAAAAGAAGAATTTTTTTCATTGAAAAAATTATAGAAAGCTTTTTAAAATTTTGTTCTATTAAGAGAGGAGAAGTCAAAGCTTCTTTAATTTCCTCAAAAGAACTTTCCGAGATAGATTTAGAAAAGATCGGTAAAGAATTATCTTCTACTATGGGTTCAATTATAAAATTTGATTATAAAACTGACAAAGAATTAATAGGAGGTTTAAAATTACAATTAGGAAGCTTTATGATTGATACCTCAATAAAAAATAAATTAAAAAATTATAAGCAGAAAATGCTAAAGGATTAATATGTCTATCAACCCTTCTGAAGTAACTAAACTACTTAAAGATCAAATTAAAAATTTTGGCGAAAAAGCTGAAGTTTCTGAAATTGGAAAAGTCTTATCAGTAGGAGATGGAATTGCACGTGTATATGGATTAGACAATGTTCAAGCTGGAGAAATGGTTGAATTTGAAGACGGGTCAAAAGGCATGGCACTTAATTTAGAAAATGATAACGTAGGAGTCGTGATATTTGGAGATGATAGAAAAATAAAAGAGGGAGATACAATAAAAAGAACAAAAGCAATTGTAGATGTTCCGGTAGGAAAAGAACTTCTGGGAAGAGTTGTTGATGGTTTAGGAAATCCAATTGACGGAAAAGGATCGATCTCTTCAAAAATGAGAAAAAGAGTTGAAGTAAAAGCTCCAGGAATTATTCCTAGACAATCAGTAAGCGAACCAATGCAAACAGGTTTAAAATCAATCGACTCTTTAATACCAGTGGGCAGAGGTCAAAGAGAGTTGATTATTGGTGATAGACAAACAGGAAAAACCGCAGTTGCAATTGATGCAATTATAAATCAAAAAAAAATTAATGAGTCTTCAGACGAAAAGAAAAAATTATATTGCGTTTATGTAGCTATTGGACAAAAACGTTCTACAGTTGCGCAAATTACAAAAACTTTGGAAGAAGCGGGAGCATTAAAATACACAACAATAGTAGCTGCAACAGCGTCAGATTCAGCTCCACTTCAATTTTTAGCTCCTTATACTGGGTGTACTATTGGTGAATATTTTAGGGATAATGGTATGCATGCTTTGATTGTCTATGATGACCTATCAAAACAAGCGGTAGCGTACAGACAAATGTCGCTTTTGTTGAGAAGGCCTCCCGGAAGAGAAGCTTACCCTGGGGATGTTTTTTACTTACACAGCAGACTTTTAGAAAGATCAGCTAAGTTGAGCGATGCAAATGGAGGAGGATCGTTAACAGCTTTACCAATTATAGAGACACAAGCGGGAGATGTTTCTGCATATATTCCAACTAACGTAATTTCTATCACTGACGGGCAAATATTTTTAGAAACAGAATTGTTTAACCAAGGTATAAGACCAGCTGTAAACGTTGGTTTATCTGTATCACGAGTTGGTTCTGCAGCACAAACTAAAGCAATGAAAAAAGTTGCAGGTTCAATTAAATTAGAACTTGCACAGTATAGAGAAATGGCTGCTTTTGCACAATTTGGTTCGGATTTAGATGCTTCAACTCAACAATTATTAAATCGAGGATCAAAATTGACTGAATTATTAAAGCAAGATCAATACTCTCCAATGACTGTAGCAGAGCAAGTAATATCAGTGTTTACGGGCGTAAAAGGTTATTTAGATGACATTGATTTAGATAAAATCAAACAATTTGAGATAGACATAGTTGAAAAAATCAAAACCGATAAACCAGAAATTATTGATGCAATACAATCCTCAGGAAAATTAGATGAAAATATAGAAAAGTTACTTTCACAAACAATAGAGGAGTATAAAAAATAGACAATGCCTAGCTTGGATGATCTCAAAAAAAGAATAAAAAGTGTTAAATCAACTCAAAAAATTACTAAGGCAATGAAAATGGTAGCTGCTGCTAAATTAAGAAAAGCCCAAGAGAGTGCTGAAAAAGGACGACCATATAGTCAGAAGATGCAAAATATAATTTTAAATTTAACCAAATCTATAAGCGATCCTCTAAATGCTCCAAAACTTTTAGTAGGCACAGGAGAAGATAAAAAATATTTGTGCGTAGTTTTAACAGCGGATCGTGGTCTGTGTGGTGGATTTAACTCAAACATAAGCAAACTAGCTAAGTCTAATTTTAAAAAGATACTAGGAGATGGTAAAGACTTAAAAATAATTACTGTTGGGTCGAAGGGATATGATCAAATAAGAAGAGAGTATGGCAAAAACGTAATTAAAAAGTTTAGTTTTAAAGATAAAAAACAAATCACATTCAAGGAAGCAAATATTGTTGGAAACGAAATTATATCATTATTTAACAAAAACGTATTTGATAAATGTATAATATTTTATAATAATTTTAAAAATGTAATTACACAAATTCCTCAAGCGCAACAAATAATTCCTGCAGAAGTAAAAAAAACAAAAGAAATTGAAGATAAAAATTTCTTTTATGAATTTGAACCTGAGGAAGACGAAATTTTAGAAGATTTGCTTCCAAAAAATATTTCAACTCAAGTATTTAAAGCATTACTTGAAAATGCTGCAAGTGAACAAGGTTCTAGAATGACAGCTATGGATAATGCTACAAGAAATGCTGGAGATCTAGTCGATAAGCTTACAATTAATTACAATAGAAGTCGCCAAGCTTCTATAACGAAAGAGTTAATAGAAATTATATCAGGAGCTGAAAGCTTATAAACATGAATATAAAAGGAAAAATAACTCAAATCATAGGTGCTGTAGTCGATGTCAATTTTACTTCTAACTTACCAGAAATTTACACAGCTTTAGAAGTCAATAATTCTGGTAATAGATTAATTTTAGAAGTAGCTCAGCATTTAGGTGAAAACGATGTTCGAACTATTGCGATGGACGCAACTGAGGGATTGAAACGTGGAGATGAAGTAACTAATACTGAAGCACCAATAAGCGTACCAGTTGGTCCAGAAACACTCGGTAGAATTATAAATGTTGTAGGAGAGGCAATTGATGAAAAAGGTATTGTCAAAACAAAAGAAAAGTGGCCAATACATAGAGCTGCACCAAAATTCACAGACCAAGCAACTGAAACTGAACAGCTAGTAACAGGGATAAAAGTAATTGATCTTTTGGCCCCATATGCAAAAGGAGGAAAAATTGGATTATTTGGAGGAGCGGGAGTAGGTAAAACAGTTACAATTATGGAGCTTATAAATAATATTGCTAAGGCACATGGTGGATTTTCAGTTTTCGCAGGCGTAGGAGAGAGAACAAGAGAGGGAAATGACCTTTATCATGAGATGATTGAGTCAGGTGTAATTAAAACTGATGGAAAAGGTTCAAAGGCTGCTCTTGTATACGGCCAAATGAATGAACCTCCAGGGGCTAGAGCAAGAGTAGCATTAACAGGTCTTACTGTTGCTGAATATTTTAGAGATAAGGAAGGACAAGATGTTTTATTTTTCGTGGATAATATATTTAGATTCACACAAGCTGGTTCTGAAGTATCAGCGTTGTTAGGCAGAATACCTTCAGCAGTTGGTTATCAACCAACACTCGCTACTGATATGGGTAATTTACAAGAAAGAATAACTTCAACAGATAAAGGTTCCATTACATCAGTGCAAGCTATTTACGTTCCCGCTGATGATTTGACGGACCCAGCTCCAGCAACATCATTTTCACACTTAGATGCAACGACAGTGCTTTCAAGACAAATTGCAGAGATTGGGATTTATCCAGCAGTAGATCCTTTAGACTCTACCTCTAGAATTTTAGATCCAAGAATTGTTGGAGAAGAGCACTATAGAGTTGCTCGAGATGTCCAAAGAATATTGCAAGCATACAAGTCACTTCAAGACATTATTGCTATTCTTGGAATGGATGAACTCTCTGAAGAAGATAAACTGACTGTGGCAAGAGCAAGGAAAATACAAAGATTTCTTTCTCAACCGTTTTTTGTTGCAGAGGTGTTTACTGGTTCGCCAGGTAAATTAGTAGACTTAGACGATACGATAAAAGGCTTTGATGCTATTTGTAAAGGAGAATATGATCATCTACCAGAAGCTGCATTTTATATGGTCGGTGGCATAAAAGAAGTTATAGAAAAAGCAGAAAAGTTATCAAAAGACAGTAAATAATGTCAGAAAAATTTCCAGTTGAAATAATTACTCCAGAAAAAACTGTTTTACAATTGGAGGCAAGTGAAGTTACAATTCCTTCGTTTGAAGGAGAAATGGGAATTTTAAAAGATCATATTCCTCTAATTACATTTTTGAGACCAGGTTTTATATTTATAAAGAGTGACGAAAATAAAAAATATTATATAGAGGAAGGTACTGTTGAATTTTCAAATAATAATTTATTAATTTTAACTTCTTCAGTAAAGGATGTAGGGGAAATAGATAAGCAATCAATTAAAAATTTATTAGATGAAGCTGAGAAAAAAATTAAAGAAAACGATTTATCAGATAAAGAAAAATATATTATTTCTTACAAAATTGACGCATTAAAAAATATCAGTTTATAACTAAATTTATTTCTTTCAACAGATTTAAGTACAAATCTCTTTTGAAGTCTACAATTACTTCTGGCAATTCTTTAGGATCAATCCACTTCCACTCTATAAATTCTGGTTGCTTAGTTTTCAAATTTATTTCTTCATCTTGGCCCAAAAATCTTGTGATAAACCATTTTTGAACCTGACCCTTGAATTTACCTTTCCAAATAATCCCAACTAAATTTTCCGGAAGATTATATTCGTAAAGACGTTCAATTTTTTTTAGAATTTTTATATTTTTTATGCTTGTTTCCTCTTTTAGCTCGCGTTTCATAGCGGTAATAAAATCTTCACCTTTGTTGACACCTCCTTGTGGCATTTGCCATTTATTTCCAGGATTATCTATTCTTTTACCAACAAATACTTGATTATTATTATTAAGTACAATTATTCCTACTCCAGTCCGCATAGGAAGACTATTTTTATCCATAATCTATGAGTTGAATAGCTTAATGGCGTAATTAAGCTGATTATCTTTATCTGAATTTATTTTAAAATCATCACCAATTTCTTCAACTAATATATCTGGCGTTACTCCGACTTCAGATATAGATTTACCAGATGGAAGATAATATTTGGAAATGGTTAACCTCATGCCACCTCCGTTCCTTAATGGAATTATTGATTGGACAGAACCTTTGCCAAAAGAACTTTCCCCAAGAATAATTGCCCTTTTGTGATCTTTTAAAGCACCAGCAAATATTTCAGATGCAGACGCAGAGCCATTATTTATTAAGACAACAAGTGGTTTACCTTTTATCTCATCTCCCTTTTTAGCAAAAAATTTTCGTGTTTCTGAAACTTTTCTTCCTTTAGTGGATACAATTTCTCCATCATCAAGGAAAAAATCAGTTATATTTATAGCCTGAGTAAGCAATCCCCCTGGATTATTTCTTAAATCAATGACATATCCTTTGATTTCCAAATTTTTTTCAAACTTTTTTATTGATTTTAAAAACTGATTATCACTGTTTTCATTGAATGATTTAAGTCGTATATAACCAATATTTTTTTCTTTACTTATAATTTTGGAACTCACTGATTGAACTTCAATAATTTTTCTAGTTATTTTAAATTCTAAGGGTTTTTTTACATTTTTTCTTCTAACCGTAAGGTCTATAGATGTTCCTACTGGTCCACGCATTAATTTGACTGCCTCCATTAAAGATTTTCCTTGTACCTGTTCTTTTCCTATCTTAACAATGTAATCTCCAGCTTTTATTCCTGCCTTCTCAGCCGGTGTGCCGTCTATCGGTGAAATTACTTTTACCACACCAGCTTCCATGCCAATTTCAATTCCCAAACCTCCAAACTCTCCTCTCGTGTCCGTCTGCATTTCTTTGAATAATTCTGGACTCATATACGCTGAGTATGGATCAAGAGATTGGAGAACACCATTGATGGCCGAATCCATCATTTCTGATTGGTCGACATCATCTACATAATCTTTTTTTATATTTTCTATTACTTCTCCAAAAAGATCGATTTTCTCGTAAAGATCATTCTTTGGGAAAACAGCCGTAAAAAAGAAATTAGATAATAAAACAAAAATAATTATTTTTTTCATATCATAGCTTTTTCTTTTGGAATTTCTTCAGACCACATTTTTTCCAAGTCATAAAATTCTCTTTTTTCTGGATGGAATAAGTGAATAATTACATCATGAGCATCTACTAACTTCCAATCATTGCTGTCCTTTCCTTCAATTCGACAATTACCGACTCCAATCTTTTTTAATTCATTTACAAGGATTTCAGACAGTGCTTGTAGATGTCTTGATGATGTTCCTGAAGCAATGATCATGTAGTCAGCGATGTATGATTTATTCTTTAAATTTATTGAAGTAATGTTGTGAGCTTTATTGTTATCAAGAATTTTTTCAATATTTTTTTTAATTTCAGATATTTGCATTAATTATTATTTTTGATTTGATTTCTTAACTTTGTAGAAGAGATTGAAATAGGTTTATTATTTATAAAAATAATCTTATTTTTTAAATGTTTAGCCACTATAGATTTCCTCCCCTTTTTATCATATCCCTTTCTAGAAAAAACAACTAATTTAGTTAATTTTACTATTTTTTTCCAATTTTTCCACTTGTGAAATCTGAGTAAATTATCAGCACCTATAATTAGGTATAAATCCTTAAGTTTTTTTTTATTAATTAAATAATTAATCACATTAATACTTCTTGATGATCCTGTATTTTTGTCTAGATAAATCACTTTAATTTTCTTCTCATATTTAACCATTTTTCTTGCTTCATTTATTCTATAGGATAATGAGTAGAAAGGTTTTTTTTTAAAAGGATTTTTTCTTGTTACTAACCAAAAAATTTTTTTTAATTTAATTTTTTTTAATGCAATTTTCGATATGGACAAGTGTCCTTTGTGAGCTGGGTCGAAACTACCTCCTAGCAAACCAATTGATTTATTTGGTCGTATTACCATTTCTTACGGTCTTATAATCCCTTTTCCAGAAACTAAATACTTGTATGATGTGAGCTGATTAATGCCCACGGGTCCCCGTGGTGGAAGTTTATTAGTTGATATACCTATTTCACCACCAAAACCAAATTCTCCTCCATCTGCAAATTGAGTGGATACATTATGCATTGCAATGGAACTATTAACTCCATTAAGAAAAATTTTAGCACTTTTCTTGTTGGTTGTAATTATACAATCTGTGTGCATTGTTCCATACTTCAAGATATGCTCGACCCCATCCTCAATATTCTTCACAGTTTTAATTGAAATAATAGAGTCTAAATATTCAGTTTTCCAATCTTTTTCTTTAGCTTTTTTTAATTGACCATTAAATAACTTATTAATTTTATCATCTACTCTAACTTCACAACCTGAATTGATTAAAGAATTAATAATTTCTTTTGCGTGGGATCTTATCGCTTTTTCCTCAATTAAGATCGTTTCAGCAGCACCACAAATACTTGTCCTTCTCATTTTCGCGTTTATGATAATTTTTTTCGCCATCCTAAGATCAGCAGATTTATCAACCAATATGTGGCATAGGCCTTCAAGATGCCCAATTACATGTACATTTGAAAATTTTTGAACTTTAGAAACTAGACCCTTTCCACCTCTAGGAACAATTACATCAATGTACATATTCATTTTTGATAATAAATCATCTACAATTTTTCTGTCTTTACTTTCTATAAATTGAACACAATTTTTATTTATATTATTTTTTTGAAGCACGTTCCTAAAAATATTGGCTAAAATTTTATTTGAATTAAATGCTTCAGAACCACCTCTTAATATTGAGCAGTTGCCTGACTTAAGACATAAAGCTGCAACATCAGCAGTCACGTTTGGTCTGCTTTCATAAATAACTCCAATTACACCAATTGGAGTTGAGACCTTTTTAATTTTTAATTTATTTGGCCTTTTCCATTGCTCGAGAACTTGGCCAACCGGATCTTTAAATTTGGCTATTTCATTTATCGAGTACCTGATGCTTTCAATTCTCTTTTCATTTAAAATTAATCTATCGATAAGATGTTTTCTTTTAACATTTTTAATATCTTTTATATTCTCTTTAATAATTTCTTTTTTGTTTTTTAGTATAGCTTTATTGTAACTTTGTAATGTTTTTATAATTTTTGAATGTTTGACAGATTTTAGATCTTCAAAAGCATTCCTAGCATTTTTTCCGATTTTTTCTAAATAACTCATTTACAATAATACCATATCATCTTTATGAATGACCTCAGTTTTACTCAGATAACCAAGAATTTTTTCTATTTCTCTACTTTGTTTGCCTTTAATTTTATCTATTTCAACAGAGCTAAATGATGATAGCCCCCGAGCTAGTTGATTATCATTTT
>MDTA01088726.1_pt1 | contig 10749 bp, 14 predicted proteins | sample 811151 | NCBI WGS metagenome assembly MDTA01 (sample SAMN05326648, study PRJNA326480) | marine metagenome | isolation source: seawater | place: Indian Ocean: South | collected 2010 | reverse complement strand
TCTTTTCGGGGTTCTATGAGCAGATATTACTCTTACATCATTATTAATTCCAAATTCTTTCAACATCTCGCTACAGTGCTCCATAACCCCTTTCCAATCGGACTTGCTACCCATAATTATTCCAACTGTTGGTTCTTTATTTATTTTCACTTGTACTTCCTTCTGTTTCTTCTTTTTCTTTTATTTTTTGTTCTTTTTCTTTTAATTTCTTTTCTCTTTTGACTCTTCTGTCTGCTTTTTCAACAGCCTTTTCAAATTGAATCTGAGTGCAAAGACCTAATATTACAGGATCCTTAGCTACTAAACTAGAAAAGTTCCACACCGTTCGGTTACGAATAGAGCCCACAGTTCCTTTGGTGCTGCCTACTAGTTTTGCAATTTGACCATCCGAAAGTTGCGTAAAATTTTTTACCAACCAAAGTATAGAGTCGGGCCTATCTTTTCTTTTTGATAATGGAGTGTACTTAATTTTTTTTCTTTCTTTTGAAACTACAACAACTTCCTCATTTTTCTTATTCAGATTTAAATTTTTTGAGTGATCTTTAGAGCATTGGTCAATCTCATCTCTAGTTAATTGACCTGCAAGTATTGGGTTGTAGGCTTTAATACCTACCGCAACATCCCCGTCAGCTATTCCTTTAACCTCTAATTCGTGAAGTTTACAAAAATTTGCAATTTGTTTAAAACTTAGTGTTGTGTTTTCAACCAACCAAACAGCGGTTGCTTTAGGCATAAATGGACCATTAGACATAATTTTAATTTTTTTGTTTTCTTAGGTTTCCGAATTTTTTATTGTACTTACTTACTCTTCCTTTATCTAGAATTTTTTGACTACCACCTGTCCAAGCAGAATGTGATTTTGGGTCAATATCAAGTTTTAAAGTATCACCTTCTTTTCCCCACGTTGACATTGTTTCAAAATTAGAGCCATCAGTCATTACAACTTTAATTTTATGATAGTTAGGATGAATTTTTTTTCTCATTCGAAGACTTTTATAATAATATTATTAATTCCTCAATTAATTTTTTAAAGTAATTTTGTCAAATCTTTATAAATTTTTGTATTTGAAGCTACAATATCTATATTATGGTGTGTAAAGGTGTTACTATTTAGGTTATTTACAAAACCCCCAGCCTCTTTTGTTATTATTATCCCAGCGGCAATATCCCAATAATTCAATCCTCTTTGCCAATAACCATCAAATCTTCCTGCAGCGGTATAGGCCATGTCTAATGCAGCACTTCCAAATTTTCTAATCGGAGACAGTATAGTTTTTGAAATCTTTTCATACTCTTTAAAAATATCATCTTTTTTTTTATTAGTAAATTTAGGTCCGCCGGTTACTAATAGAGCATCTTTTATTTCTTTTTTGTTTGAAACTCTTATTCTAGAGTCGTTCAAGTAGGCACCGGCTCCTTTTTGAGCAAAAAACATTTCATTTTTTATTGGATCAAAAATTATTCCTGAAATTATTTCACCTTTTTCTTCGTAACCTATAGAAATAGCAAAATGTGGTATTCCATTTAAAAAATTATAGGTTCCATCTATTGGATCTATTATCCATTTTTTATCTTTTTCTTTACCCTCAATAATTCCTGTTTCTTCTGTTAGCACTGAGTAACCGGACTCCTTAATTTTTAATTCCTTTAAAATTATTTTTTCAACACGTTTGTCTGAAGCTGTTACAAAGTCACCCGGTCCTTTCTCAGATACCTGAAGTTTTTCAATTTCGCCGAAATCTCTTATAAGAACCTTTGATGATTTCATACAGGCTTTATACATAAGGTTAAGTTGAGGAGAATTTATTTTCATTAATTAATTTTTTTTACATATTCTAAACTTCTTGTATCCAGAATAATCTTATCTTCCTCTTCAACAAATGGTGGTACCATTATATCAATACCATTATCTAGCTTTGCAGGTTTATAAGAAGAAGCCGCAGTTTGCCCTTTAACAACGCCTTCAGTGCTTTTAACTGTGCATTCAATATTATTTGGTAATTCTACAAGTAGAGGCTTGTCATCAAGGAAAGAGATATTTACTTTCAGGTTTTCTTTTAATAGTTTTGATTTATCACCCAAAGATTCTTTTCCAAGAGAGATTTGTTCAAAGTTACTAGGGTCCATAAAAAAATATTTGTTACCATCTTCATATAAAAAATTAAATTCTTTTTCATCAACCTGAGCACGTTCTACATTTTCACTAGATCTAAATCTCTCATTTAATTTAGTTCCTTTAGTTAAGCTTTTTAATTCAACCTGATTAAACGCTCCTCCTTTTCCAGGTTTAACATGTTGTGATTTGAGAACAGACCAATAATCATTGTTTAATTCAATTATCATTCCAGGTTTAATCTCGTTTCCTTGTATTTTCATTTTAATCTAAATTTTTTAATTGCTTTTTCTGGTTTCAAGCGTGGGTTATTCCAAATATAACTTGATATTGCAAGATAATTTACTCTTAATTTAATTAGACCTTCATAATTATTATTATTAATTCCACCAATTGCAACGATGGGCAAATGGCTTCTTCTTTTGCACCATAAAATTAAATTTTTTCTGGCCTTTTTTGCTTTAGGTTTTAATTTAGATTTAAAAAATGACCCAAGAGCCAAATAATCTATTTTTTGTTTTATTGCATCTTCAATTAATTTTTTTGATCCATGACAAGTTACACCTATAATTTTATTTTTTAGTAATCGTCTAGCATTTTCAACTTGCCCGTCTTTTTGTCCTAAATGACAACCATCAGCTTTTGATTTTTTAGCAATTACCGGAAGATCATTGATTATCATTTTAACCCTGTGTTTTTTTGTGATTGTTTTGATTTTTTTAGCTATTTTAAGTATTTTTGTCTCGCTTTGCCTTTTAAGTCTCAACTGAAAATACTTTACTTTTTTTGAACTAAGAACTTTATCTAAATCTTTATAAAAGTTATTATAAATTTTATTAGGTGATATTAAATATAAAAAGCGTCTCAATTTTAAGCAGCAAAACTTTGATCAAGCTTTTCATCCCATTTTGCGTTTGTGGACGCGCCGTTCATTTCAGCTCTGTGATTAAAAACTTTTTGTATTTTATCCGTATCTTTCATCGATTTAGCCCAAGTCTTTAAGGCTGATTGTTGCAAGGCTCGACCGTAAGAAAATGTAAAGTTAAAAGATGTATCATTAATTTTATTGATTTCATTCAAATTTTTTGTTGCTTCTAATTCACTTTGACCCCCAGACAGAAATGCAACCCCAGGAACTTCGCTTGGCATATTTTTTTTAATACACTCTAATGTTTTTTTGGCTATTTCTTCTGTAGAAGTCTTTTGTTTACAATCCTTACCTGGAAGTATCATGTTTGGTTTAAGAACTGTTCCTTTAAGATTGACATTGTGCACGGAAAGTTCTTTGTAACATTCATCTAGAACTCTACTGGTAACGTTGTAGCATTTATCGATTGTATGATCTCCATCCATCAAAACTTCTGGCTCTACTATTGGAACCATTTTTGCTTCTTGCACTAAAGCAGCATATCTTGCTAAAGCGTGTGCATTAGATTTTATGCATTGTTCACTCGGATGTTTAGAAGAAATTGAATAGACAGCACGCCATTTGGCAAATCTTGCACCTAACTTGTAATATTCTTCCATTCTTGCTCTTAAACCATCTAAACCTTCCGTAATCTTTTCTTTATCAGATCCAGCTAAAAGTTTTGCTCCTTTGTCGACTTTGATACCTGGAATGGACCCACTTTTTTTTATTAGTTCTGGAATAGAAAGTCCGCTACTTGAGATTTGTCTAAGAGTTTCATCAAATAATATAACACCACTGATACAGTTTTTCATTGAAGTTGACGAAAACAATGTTTCTCTAAAATGAAGTCTATTTTTTTCTGTACATTCTACGTTGACGCTTTTTAATCTTTTTTCCATTGTTCCGGTGCTTTCATCAGCAGCAAGTATTCCCTTGCCCTTAGCCACCATTTGTTTTGCTATTTCTTCTATACTCATAAATTTTATCTCTTTTTTAACACTTTTATACCAGGCAGTTCTTTTCCTTCAAGGGATTCTAGGAATGCTCCACCAGCTGTTGATAAATGTGTAAAACTGTTTTCCAAGGCACTATTTTTAATTGCAGCAATAGTATCTCCACCACCAACAATTGATATTAAAGACTTTGAATTTGTATTTTCTGCAATTTTTTTAGCTATACACAGAGAACCAATTGAAAAATTTTTATTTTCATAATATCCCGCTGGACCATTCCAAAATACTGTATTGGATTTATCTATAGTTTTTTTTATTAAATCTATTGTGTTTTTACCAATATCCAAGATCATATCTTCTGAGTCTATATCCTTCAAAGATTTATAAACCGGATCTCCGTTAAGACTAGAAGATGTATTACAATCTAAAGGAATTATAACTTTACATTTATTTTTTTCAGCCAATGTAATTATATTTTTTACGGTATTTTCTGATCCTTTTTCGATACGTGATTCACCAATATTTGTACCTTTGAATTTAAGAAAGTTGTTAGCCATAGCCCCAACAATTATAAGATTATCTGCATTTTCTATTAATTTTAATAAAATATTTATTTTAGTTGATACTTTTGCACCACCAATTATGCAAGTTATTGGTTTTTTTTTGTTAGTTATAATCAGATTAATCGATTCAATCTCTTTTTGTAAAACTGGACCTGCATAACTATCTATAAATTTGGTTATTTTGTGAATAGATGCCTGCTTTCTATGAGAGCAGGAAAAGGCTTCATTAATGTAAATATCACCAAGCCTAGAAAGATTTTTTGCAAAACCCTCTTCATCGCTTTCCTCTTCTTTAAAAAAACGAATATTTTCAATTAATAAAACTTCACCTGGCTTTAATTTATTAGAAGCATCAATTGCTTTTTCATCAATTTTTTCTTTATAAAAATAAATCTTTCCATTTAATTTTTTTTCTAAGTAATTAAATATTGGCTTCAAGGATAGTTCAGAAACTATATTTCCTTTTGGTCTTCCAAGATGTGTTAGTAAAATAACTTTAGCTTTTTTTTCTAGTAGTTTATTTATTAAAGGCTCAACAATTTTAATTCTAGTATCGTCATCTATTTTTAAGTTTTTAATCGGTACGTTAAGATCAAGTCTAACAATAACTCGTTTATTATTAACAAAAATATTATTTGAAAAATTTTTTAAATCAGACATTTGTCCAATTAATCTCTTAAATTCTGCTTTACTATCTTAACTATTTCCTCGCTCGTTAAGTTAAAAAGTTTATAAATTTCTTTATAAGGTGCGCTCCTCCCAAAAGAAGACAGCCCAAATGCATGTCCTTTTTTTCCAACCATACTTTTCCATCCTGACTGGCTTGAAGCTTCAATTGAAACTCTAAAACTGTCTCCACCAAGGACTTGTTCTTTGTAGTTTTCACTTTGATTTTCAAATAAATCATAGCAAGGAACAGAAACTACTCTAGAATTTATATTTGAGTCTTGAAGTTTTTTTTGTGCCTCCAGAGCTATTTCAACTTCTGACCCAGAAGCAATTAATGATACGTTTGTATTATCTGATGTTTTTTTTAAAACATACGCTCCTTTAGAACACATATTCTCACCAGAATTATGTTCGCTCACATAAGATAATTTCTGTCTAGAAAGAGCTATTGCGCTTGGATTGCTTTTACTTTTTAAAGCTATTTCCCAACATTCTATAGTTTCATTTATATCCGCAGGTCTAAACACATTTAAATTTGGAATGGCTCTCAAATGTTCTAAATGTTCTATTGGTTGGTGTGTTGGTCCATCCTCACCTAACCCTATCGAGTCATGTGAAAAAATATAGATTACTCTTAAACCCATAAGGGCTGATAATCTTAATGAAGGTTTTAAATAGTCAGAAAATATTAAAAAAGTACCTCCAAAAGGTATTAAGCCGCCATACAAAGCCAAGCCATTCATAATTCCAGCCATTGCGTGTTCTCTGACTCCATAATGAATATAATTTCCAGAAAAGTTTTTTGAAGTAATAACTTTTGAACTATCTGTTTTGGTATTATTAGATCCACTTAGATCAGCAGATCCACCAATTAATTCTGGAAGTATATTTGATATAGCGTTTATAACAGAAGAAGAACATTGCCTTGTTGCCATTTTTGGTTTTGTTTGAAAAAATTTTAATTTTTCATCACCTAAAACTTTATCCAAATTTACTGGAAGATCTCCTTTTTTTAGTCTTTCATAATCTTCTTTAATTTTGTTATTTTTTTTGTCTAAAATCTTTTTCCATTCGTTTTCTAGATTTTCTCCTTTGCTTCCTATTTCTCTCCACAAATCCATTAATTTTTGTGGTACTTCAAATGGTGCACTTTTCCAATTTAGTTTTTTTCTTACAAGTTTTATCTCATCATCTCCAAGAGGGGCACCGTGAGATGAAGCTTTACCAGATTTATTTGGAGAGCCAAATCCGATAACAGTTTTGCATGATATTATGGAAGGTTTTTTTGACTTTTTGGCTTTTTTAATTGCATTATTAATTTGAGTAAAATTGTGACCGTTGATTTCTTGAAAAAACCATCCGTAACTTTCAAATCTTTTTTTATAATTATCTGAAACACTTAGAGAGGTAGATCCATCTATTGATATTTTATTATTATCAAAAAAAACAATAAGGTCTTTAAGTTTTAAGTGACCAGCAAGACTCATAGCCTCGTGACTTAATCCTTCCATTAGATCACCATCACTTGCTATTACATATGTTTTATTATTAATTAAATCAGAACCAAATTTTTTCTTTAAAATTTCTTGAGCGATTGTCATTCCAACTGAGTTAGCTAAACCTTGTCCCAATGGTCCAGTAGTAGTTTCAATACCTGATCCTTTTACGTATTCTGGATGCCCAGCACAAATAGAGCCAAGTTGCCTAAAATTTTTAATATCCTCAATTTTTATTTTCTCGTAACCTGTTAGGTATAGCAAAGAATACAGAAGCATCGAACCGTGTCCTGCTGATAAAATAAATCTATCTCTATTTATCCAGTCGGGATTTTTTGGATTAAACCGGAGGTAGTATTTATAAAGAACTGTGGCAACATCAGCCATGCCCATTGGCATCCCCGGATGTCCAGAATTTGCTTTTTGCACAGCATCAATTGACAAAAATCTTATAGTATTTGATAAATCTTTTAATTTTGGCTCCACTTTAAATAACCTATATAGACTTCAATTCATGATATCAATAATATGATAAAAAAAAATTAAGATGAATACTTTATACAATAAAGAGAAGAAGCTTGAAACAGTTTTGGAAAAGTTAATAACTTTAAGCAAGTCCCCAAAAAATTATGTTGAAAGCATTGAGGATATTTATGAAGAAAAAAATCAATTACAAAGCGAAAAAAATGAAATTCAAGCTAAATATAACGAACTACTTTCTCAATATGATACTTTAAAGAAGAAATTAGACAAAATTGAGGAAAATTATTCTAAAAAAATGAAATTGCAAAGTCAATTTAATCAGGACATAAATGAATTAGGAGAAGAAACCGACTCGTTGGTGGAGGAAATTGAAAAATGGCAAATGTAAATATTAAATTTAACAATAAAGATTACCTTTTGTCTTGTGATGATGGTCAGGAAGAAGATTTAAAAAACCTTACAAAATTTCTAGATAAGAAATATTTAAATTTAAAAGAAAAACTTGGTAACATTGGTGAAAATAAACTCTTACTAATTACCACTATACAGGTAATAGATGAGTACTTTGACCTCAAAAAAAAGGTTTTATCTCAAAAGAATAATTTTGAAAATTTATCAAAAAAATTTAAAGAGATGAAATCTTTAGCAATTGATTATAAGGACGGAAAGGAAACAGAAATAACAAATCTCAACACAGAATTAGATAAGTTTAGAAAAATGGTTGAGGAAAGCCAAAATATTTATGAGTCAATGTTAGATAAAACTACAAGGTCTCTAGAAGAAATAATCAAAAACACTGAATCCAATCCCAAAGTTCAGTAATGTTATCAAAAGAGAAAGTAAGGAAAAAATTTCTTTTAATAAGAAAAAAAAAATATTTTCAGGTTAATAATTTTTTTTTTAAACCATTAATTAATTTAATCGAAAAAAAAGGAAAAAAAAATATTTCTTTATACTATCCATCTAACTATGAGGTAGATACTTTAAAACTATTTGAAATTCTTAATTTGAGAAAAAAAATTAAAACATATCTGCCGGTGGTTTCATTAGATGGAAAAATGAGGTTCTTAAAGTGGAAACCAAAGGAACCTTTAAAAGTTAATCATTTTGGATTTGTAGAACCTATTATAATTCAAAAACCCATTTTACCCGACTTAATTATTGTTCCCTTATTATCTTATGATAAGTCTCATAACCGTTTGGGTTATGGAAAGGGTTACTATGATAAATTTCTAGGAAAATATACGAAAAAGAATGGTAATATATTAACTATTGGCCTTGCATTTTCTTTTCAAGAATATAAAAAAATTCCAACTTCAAATTTTGATATAAAGTTGGATTATATATTAACAGAGAAAGGCATTTTTTAATTTAAAATGAATATACTTGTATTAGGAGACGTTTTTGGTGCTCCCGGTGTTAAAGCCGTAAAAGATAAATTGCCAAAAATAATTAAGAAAAAAAAAATTGATTTTGTAATTATAAATGGTGAAAATGCTGCTAACAGCGGGGTAGGTATTAGCAAACAAAATACAGTGGATTTTTTTAATGCAGGTGCAGATGTTATTACATCTGGAAACCACATCTGGGATCAAAAAGAAACAATGAAATTTATAATTGATGAAAAAAGATTGTTAAGACCTGAGAACTTGGTGAAACCTGTACCAGGTGACGGTATTGGTATATTTAAATCCAAAAATAATAAGAGGGTTGCTGTACTAAATCTAATGGGTAATGTTTTCATGAAAAAAAGCGAGGATGTTTTTAAGTCTGCAAAAAATTTTTTAAATAGTTTTAAATTAAAAAAGAATGCAGATTTTATAGTGGTAGATATGCATGGCGAAATAACAAGTGAAAAAATGGCAATGGGATATTTATTTGATGGTAAAGTTACAGTGGTCGTAGGAACCCATACACACGTCCCAACTTCTGACCATAGAATTATGGAAAAAGGAACTGCTTATCAAACCGATCTTGGTATGTGCGGAGATTATAATTCAGTCATTGGCATGGATAGAGAAAATTCTTTAAAAAAATTTCTTAAAGACTCATCAGCTAAGCAACATTTCCCCGCCTCAGGTGAAGCTACAATTTCTGGCTTGTTAGTAACAGCTGACGAACAGACTGGTTTAGCTAAAAAAATTGAACCAATTATTTTGGGCGGATCTTTGCAAGAAAGAATTTAAAATGGCAGGTCATTCACATTGGGCAGGAATTAAACATAAAAAAGGCAGACAAGATAATTTAAGATCAAAAATATTTTCAAAAATTTCAAGGGAAATCACAGTTGCTGCAAAACTTGGATCAAAAGATCCTGATACAAATCATAGATTAAGAGCCGCAATAGAGACCGCAAAAGAAGCAAACATGCCCAAAGATAATATAAGTAGAGCAATAAATAAATCTGAAACTGATAAAAATCAAAACTTTCAAAATTTGAGGTACGAAGGTTTTGGTCCAAAGAATATCGCTGTTATAATTGAAACTTTAACTGATAACAAAAATAGAACCGCTGGAAAAATAAGAACAGCTCTACAAAAATTTGGTGGTAATCTTGGAGCCTCAGGTTCAACTGCGCATTTTTTTGAGAATTGTGGAATAATACAAATTCCAAAAGAAAGTATATCAGAAGAAAAATTATTAGATTTTGCAGCTACAACAGATGCAAGAGACTGTTTTAGCTTAGAGGATTTTCACGAAATAATTACAAAAAAGGACGATTTCTATAAAATTAAAAGCCAAGCCGGGGAATTAATAAAAAACTTGCATTATTCAGGAATAGAGTGGAGACCCAAAAGTTTTGTAAGTCTAAACGATGAAGAAAAAAAAGAAATAGAAAAAATGCTTGAATTACTAGAAGACGACGATGATGTACAAAGAGTTTTTCATAATTGTAAATTTACTTAAAGGATTAATATGAGAATAATTGGTATAGATCCAGGACTAAGCGGAGGTATTGCTATTCTTGATGATTTAAAAGTTTTTGACTTTTTTGATATGCCAATAATGTCTGAGGGTAAAAAAAATAAAAATCAATTAAATAGCGCTCAATTAGTTAACATAATAAAAAAACATATAGTTTCAGGAAATACATTTGTAATAGTCGAACAAGTTAGTGCTATGCCAGGCCAAGGTGTTACAAGTATGTTTAACTTTGGACAAACTTTTGGGTCCATTAAAGGTATCTGTGCGGCATTAAATTTACCAATTTTTTATGTTAGACCAGCCAAGTGGAAGAAGCATTTTGAGCTTATTAATTCTTCCAAAGATGCTAGCAGAACTAAAGTAATAGAAATGTATCCTTCCATATCAGATAGATTAAGCAGGAAGAAAGACGTCAACAAAGCTGACGCTATTTTAATCGCAAGGTACTTTAGAGATTGTAGAGCTCAATTTAATGAGTAAATTTATTCATATTTATTAAATCAGAATGCCAAATTGATGACACATTCTATACGTAATTAACATCAATGGAACAAGAAATTGCAACACAAGTTGTTGGTCTAGGAGGTGCCAGTGACTTTTCACTTTGGCAACTTTTTTTAAGAGCAGATTTTGTAGT
>MDTA01130720.1_pt1 | contig 10750 bp, 7 predicted proteins | sample 811151 | NCBI WGS metagenome assembly MDTA01 (sample SAMN05326648, study PRJNA326480) | marine metagenome | isolation source: seawater | place: Indian Ocean: South | collected 2010 | reverse complement strand
TGGACAATGACGGAATCGAGTTGGAAACTCCGGTACGTATTGAGGTCACGGTTACCGTGCAGGGCGACAATCTGCATTGCGACTTCACGGGCACGGCTAAGCAGTTGCGCGGCCCGTTCAATGCCGTACCCTCCGGTTCGCAAGCGGCCGCGTATTATGCAGTCAGAGCACTGACAGACGCGGCAATTCCTACCAATGGTGGCTGCTTCAGGCCGGTATCGTTACACCTCCCAGAGGGGTCTCTGGTCAATCCAACGGAACCCGCCCCGGTCAATTCACGCACCTCAACACTGAAGCGCATCTCGAGTTGCATCATTGGCGCGCTGAAAAACGCCTTGCCGAATGTTGTCCCGGCGGACGGCTCCAGTCAGTTGACGGTGTTGATGTTTGGCGGTACGCGCGAGGACGGCACTCCGTTTGTCGTAGGCGAGTTTGACGCAGGGGGAAGCGGCGGTGGACCACACCTGGATGGCGTCGACGTGATTGAGACCGACGCCAGCAACTGCATGAATCTGCCAGTGGAAGCACTGGAACTCGAGGCGCCAATCAGAGTGCACCAGATGGCGTTGCGCGCGGACTCCGGTGGCGCCGGCGAGTTTCGCGGTGGGCTCGGTTGTGTGCGTGAATTCGAATTCCTGACGGACAACGTGCGCCTGACGCACCGCGGCGAACGGCACGTGTTTGGCGCGCGTGGTTCGCAAGGTGGCAGTGACGGCGTTCTCTCCGAGTCGATCATCTTGCGGTCCAGCGGCGAGCAGGAAGTGGTGCCATCAAAGCTGTTGACCACAATGAACCATGGCGACCGCCTGTTACTGAAAACCGCCGGCGGTGGTGGCTACGGCGACCCGGGTAACCGTCCAGCTGCAGCGGTTTCAGACGACATTGCCAACGGTAAAGTGAGCGCGACCGAGGCCGCGCGCATTTACGGACACCAAACCGCTCAAGACTGAATGGTGGCCGCCTGATCAATTCTCCGTGTGGTTGAGCAGCGGTATGGGCCTTATGCGGACCGCTCACGAGCACAGGCGTATTGGCACGACCGCTGGAGCGCGGCAACGTTGCCAGGGAAGTACGACTGGCGATTGAGAAAAACAACCCTATCGCGCCGGCGATTTTGGAAGAGGTCACGATTCCGGAGCGGCTCCAGTATCAACTGGCTGGCGTGCGACATCTGATTATCGCAATTCGACCAGATGGTCAGACCCTCGATCAGCTCGACGACACACTCAAACGCCAGCAGTCCTGAACGCGCACCTGTCAGGTGACGCGCCCCAGGTGAGCAAGCAGCGCATCGTTAAACGCATCAGCCTGCTCCATATTGACGAAGTGCGCCGCTTCCGGAATTTCTACAACCTGGGCACCATCAATCGTGCTGGCGATAACCCGTGCATGTTCCGGCGTGGTACTGGGATCGTCGCTGCCAACGATCACTGTTGTAGCCTTGTTGATGCCGCGATTCGTTTCTCGCTGGTCCATCACCTTGATCGCCTCACAACAAGCGATAAACCCTTCGGCAGGTGTAGTCAGAATCATCTCCCGCACAGCGTTGATAGTCTCGGGCAGCCGTTGCTGACCAGGCTCCGTAAACCAACGCTGCAGCGTGGCTTCGGCTACGGCCACCAGTCCGCTTTCCCGCACCATCCCAATACGGTCCTCCCACACGGATGCGGGCGCCATCTGCGCCGCGCTGGCGCAGACAACCAGCGACAGTATCTTGTCCGGGTGACGACTACCCATGTTCTGCGCAACCATGCCTCCTTTGGACAGCCCGCAGAAGTGCACCGCACCCAACTGAAGCGTATCGATCAATGCGGCGGCGTCATCCGCGAGCAACTCGATGTTGTAGGGGCCGACAGGTACAGCTGATTGCCCGTGCCCACGGCTGTCGTAACGTACCACGCGATATCCGGCACCTCTTAGACACGCCACCTGCGGATCCCACATCGTGAGATTGGACGCGAGCGAGTTTGATAAGAGCACCGTGGGTGAGTCTGCGTCTTCGCCATCAATTTCGTAGCGAATCGTAGTCCCGTTTACATTGGCGACAGGCATGTCTCGTCTCCTCCTTCGCTAATTCTTCCGCGCCTGATAGTCCTGTTCTGCCTTCGCGGCGGCGGCCTCGCGAGCCAGACGATGTTCCTGTGATTTTTTGCCCACGTCCGCATGTGATGCTTCCAAACCGACGAGACTGCCCTGGAACTGCGGCATCACATAGCGCGCGAGAAGCTCGTAACTGCGACGTGTCTGCTCTCGTGTCGCCCAATCAACAGGCTGCACCATGAATCCGCCAAATCCTCCACTCTGTTCTTGCAGGCTACGGATCAATTGCACCAGATCATCTGGCGTACCAAAACACCAGTGGCCGCGAGCAACCATCTCGCGCGCGACCTGGTCGTCCGGGCATTCAAAGCCACGCGGCAGACCCAACGTCGTTTCGCGGTAACCCACCTGGAACGCGATGGCGCCTTCCTCAGCCTGAGCAAATGCCTCCTCGCGCGTATCGGCAAGATGTGTAGGAATCACGAGCCGCCACTGGTTACGTTCGACACGGCGCCCCGATTGCGCAGCCGCTTCCTCGGCAATACCCCAAAACTCTTTGGACGCTCGCGGCAGACCAAAACTCAAGACCCCGGTGCCGTACTTACCAGCAGCCTGCATTCCCGCAGGTGAACCCACAGCCGTCACGGCTACCGGCATATGCGGGTCGCTGAACGGCCGTATCTGCAGACGTGCTTCCACGAGTTCAAACCAGTCCGAGCGGTGGCTAAAAGGCTCGACCTCGGTGAAGAGCTTCAGGATGACGCCTAGTGACTCCTGCATACGCGCCCGCGCAGTCTTGGGGTCAATGCCCAGCATTGCGGCATCAGATGGGAGTGCTCCGGGGCCTACGCCCATCATGACGCGTCCACGCGTGAGATGGTCGAGCAACACCATCCGGCTAGCCACCATATACGGATGATGGTACGGCAACGACACCACCCCCGTTCCCAGCCGGATGTGTCGTGTCCGCTCAGCCGCGCTTGCCAGGAATACTTCCGGCGAGGAAATCGTCTCCCAACCCGCGCTGTGGTGCTCACCCACCCAGGCTTCGTCAAAACCAAGCTCGTCCAGCCACTCGATCAGCTCGAGATCGCGTTCCAGTGATAGCGTTGGATTTTCGCCGACAGGGTGAAACGGTCCCATAAACGCGCCGAAAGTCATCCGCGTAATTGTATGCGTCATTGAAGTGCAGGTCCGGTTGTAAGCGAACACGAAATCTTACTATGCCGGTCGAGTTACGTAGAAGACTGTTTAGCGCGCTGTCCGGCGCGACAACAAGCTTGTAGTGCCAGTGAAAACAACCGGAGACGTTCCGCGCGCCAAACAACTCATGAAACGTCCACGGGCAAGAGGACTGGAGCGGAAATATTTACCCGCGGAGCGATAGTTCTTCTGGCCTTTCTGATCGGGCTGAGTGACCCCGCTTATCTGTGACTGCTACAGAGAGACAAGGTGCCTGTCATTGGCAGTCTGCACCCTGACGCCGTTGATAACATTCCGGCAAAAAGCTTAAAGGACGGCTGCAAGCACTCGGTTACGCTGAAGATGAATCCATGCGCTCCATGTGCGAGGGAACGGCCAGTGCGGGCAACGTGCTCAAGGCGCGGGCCGACGCTCTCGTCGCGGCTGATATGGCGTCATATTCAGTTCAAGTTCACGGGCGACCACAACGCAAAAGACTGCCGTAACTGGCGTCGCGACACCGGGCAACTGCGCGCAGCGATTCGGGAAACTGTCTCGCGTGCACTCAGGGCAGATCTATTTGCTAGATGCCCGGAACAAGGTATTGGCTCATCACGACCTGAGTGTTGTACTGCTCGGGTCATACCCGGAACGCGATTGTTCACAACGGCCAGCTGGACGCAGACTCGGAGCACCTGACCAAGCCGTTTACGCGTACCGATCTGCTTAAGCACGTGAACTTGTTGCTGGTCGCCGGTCGCAGGCAACGGATGACTTAGCGTCAGTTGCGGCGATACAGCCGCCACTCGATGCCATTGCCCCCCTGTAGTCGCCACTCGGCATCCATGAGCTGTCTGTGCGAACGCACGGCGCCTACCCACAGCTCAGTCCAACAACTCAACAGCAGGTCGCGGTCATTTCCCTCCATTCCACGCACGATGCGAAGCGCGCTTTGGGTAACGCGCGCCTCATCGACACCGGACGATTCTTGTATGACCGCCGTATCACCCAGCCCCCTCAGCATGGTTGCGAGGTACCACGCAGCATCCGCCACGCTGCCATCAACCGCCGAGATGGCGGCCGCCGTCTGCTGGTAATACTGCAGTCCTATCAGACGGGCGGCACGCTGCCCGATCTCCCTGGTTGCCTCCACGCCGATCACCTCACAGAGCTTCACAAGCGCATTGCGAATGTACTCAACGGCGTAGTTACGATTGGCTTTGCACAACCGCTCTTCATTCCACTCTTCTGCCGGCGGGCTGAGCGGTCGCACGGTTTCAAACCGCGGAGGCAATTCATCGCGTGCAAACTGTAGACGCTCGTCGTCCGCCAGTTTCTGATCAAATTCCCGGAAGTAGCCACAGAAGCCATACTCGCCAGTCATATCTTCAGAGACGCAAACAAAACCAAGACGTGGATTACCCAGCGATACACCGTTGTGCGCATACCAACCGCGCAGGAAACCCCGGCTTACGCCAACCGGCACGCCACAGACTGTTGGCCCGGCGTACATCCAACGCGGGTATCTGAAACGCACCCACGCTTTGCGCTCGCTCTCTTCCATATATTCGACGGGTACGCCGCCGATGCTGTTGGAGAGGACGTGGTACTGTGCGCAAGCGACGGCATCCGGCAGCCCACTCAAACCAAGTTTGTCGAAACTGGAAAGAAACTTATCCAGATGTTGTTGCCTGAATAGCCGGAACATCCACTCTTCAATCGCGTCGGAATCGTGATGGTTGGCAACCATCAACTGCAGACCGAGCAAATACGCGTGGTGTAATTCGGCCTGGGCCCGCACAGCCTTTAACACCACGGCGTCGGCTACTTGCTCACTCACTTCCTGCCCTCATCATGCCTGTTGATGCTCCACCCAGCGCGGCACAATACCCTGCGCCCGCACCCGTGTTGCAGCGTCATCACTCGCCAACATCTGTGCTTTCAGCTCTTGGATCGCTTCGCCAAGCTCAGTCTCGAACCATAACCAACGCCCAACGGTATCCGCTCTGGCACCCGGTTGCGCACGCATCGACTCCGCGTAGAAGGCCTTCAGGTCTTCCAGCATGTTTTTGGCATCCGGGGTAACCACCAACACATCGTTGTCCAACAGCGCACTCAGCCGCGCGGCCAACTCAGGTGCCGACAAGCCGGTGATGCCCATGGTTGTGCGCCCGCGCGATTCGAGCGCACGCTGATACCACGGCGCCAGCAGCTGAACCTCGCTCTCGAGCCTTGCAGCCCATCCATCACTGTCTGCAGCTGGCGCGCCAGAGCTGACAGGGCACACAAAGGGTTCTGCCGTCTCGTCGCCACCAGGAATGTCTTCTGGGTAGTCCGCCAGCACCGGGCCTTCGTCAGCCTCCAGAAGGCGCAAAGCTGCGCGGATGACGCGCGTCTGGAACGCTGCATCACCCGGGATGCCCAGCGGTCGGCCAAGCGGAAAGCTGACCCACAAGAACCGGGGCGGTGCAAAAGATTCGGTGTTCTCGCGCACCAGGCTGATCCCCGTTGTCGCAATACCCTCCGCTTCGAGGAAATAAGCAATCGCGCTCACGGCGCGAGTGCAGTTTGGTCAAACGGGCGTCAGAAACGCCGCGTCAACGCCGTCAGCACGCAATAATCGGCCCAGCTGGCGCACGCTCTGTTCATAAGCCGGAGGCTCAAGACCAGCGCCCATGAAACTGAAGTGATGTTCGGCTACTCCCCCAATTTCTCCAGCTTCCAGCAACTCGTGGAAACGTTCGACAGGCAGGACCACGTTGATGTCTTCCTGGAACCCCGTCCGGTCAAAATTCACCGATGAATGAGACATCGCGTATGCGCTGCTGGAACGCGCATCAGGCAACACGCGATAGGTCGCGTCGTGACCCACGAATGGCTCGCTGCCTGCGGGATGAATTCCGGCTGTAGTGACCAGGGCGAACTTCTTTGCTGAAAGTGGACGAGTGTCCCTGACCCAGACCGGAGGGCCTATGGGTGCACCGTTCTTAGCAAGCAGGTGCTGCGCTTCATAATCTGGCAGATCGCTTAACCTAACCATGTAGTCCTCGTGCACGAATCGTTTTTCAATGCACGATTATGAAGGCAAACGGGTCAGCGCAGTGAGTCGCGCCGTTCGAAAGGTACGACGGTCTCGTCGTCGTTGGAGGGATTACCCCAATTCAATAAGCTTTCGTCCGACCCCCCATCCAATCGTCGTCATCGGTGTGTGACAGGCCATCGATGCGTTGTAACGCGGCCATTAGTGGCGGGGAGCTGGGGGCCATGCCGAGGCCTTTACTGACGAGTAGCCGTGCGACTTTCAGGTCACCAAATGCGATCTGGACCTCAACTTCAGCCAGCAGGTCTTTGACGTTCTGCAGGGTAGGTTCAGATGCCAGCTCGCGGACTGAAACGGTCGTTTCTTCCGCGCTCGAGTGCGGCGGTTTGTATGGCGCAACCCCCCCCAAATCTGCCGGCGCGCTCTGCCGTATCCTCTGCTGATTCCGGGCTGCCTTCGTCGCCATTTGAAGTTTGGCTTCCGCCTCCCGCCTGGCTTTGCCCGCCGCAATCTGCCGCCCGGTCAGTCGTCTGCGACCAACAATCAATGCCCACAGGAACCACACGGTCAGAAGCACGATGCCTGACATCGCCACAGAAGAGATAAGGATCACGGCCGGGCGGCTCATGCCATAACTGCGTACTGTCTGTATGAACGGCAGCTCGGACAGTGGCGGCAAGAAGCCGACTAACGCCGCCACGCGCTCGTCCGAAAGCCACTCACCCAGTATCGGGTTGGGCTGACTCGGCGCGCGGACTGGCACCACCGACGCAGGCTGCCGTTCGACTACAGGTGCAGGGAGCGAACGCACTGCCACGCGACCGCTCCCACTTGCTCCGGTAGCCAACGACTCCGAGGCCGCACTCACTGCCACAGCAGTGCTCTGCGAAGTTGTTTCTTGCGGAGCAGCAGGAGCGGCGGTCGACACAGGTTGACTGGCGCGGATGGAATCCGTATCTGTCGCCGTCGCGGCCGTAGCCGTGGCGGTCGTGCCTGCGAGTGCCGGCGCCTGCGCAACGGCAGTTGCACTGGAATCGACGGTTGTTGAGGTGGTCCCGGTCTGCTCACGCTGGGGCTTTACTGCGGACTGACCAGCCACTTGCGCTGACGCCAAAGCACTCGACTCTACGACGCCATCCGCGCTCGGCGAGGGCCCGATTGCTGCCTGCTTGACGCCATCGGCGGCACTGATTTCTTGCGCCGTACTACTGGCACTTTGATCAGTATTTGAAGATTTTGCTTTCGACTTCAATGTCGACGCCAAAATTGCCATTTCTACAGCAACCTGACCTTGATTTTCCGCACCACGGAGACGGTTCATTTGCACAGTCAGGTCTGTAGCTTTAACCAGCAAATCGTTAACTGCCACGAGACTCTGGCGAAGTTTTGCGATGCGCAAATCCTGCTTCTCGAAATAGGCTTGCATTCGCGCCATACGCTGTCCCATTGCGATGGCACGTTCCTCCAGGATTCTTTTCTCTCCACGCAGCCGTTTCTGTTCGGCGCGTGCATCTTTGAGTTTCTGAATCAGAGAAACAAACTTCTCAAGATCGGCTTTATCGCGCACGCCCGTGACCCACTCGGGGCGGAAGCGCGGACGTGGGATCACCTTGGGGATCGCCGACTCTGCAGTTGCCACCTGCGGGGGTGCAGCGGCAGCCGCGCTCGGCGCAGGCGATGGAGCCGCAGCGTTTTGGACACGCGACGCTGGTGCGGCCGGTGCCGTTGGTATAGTCGTGGTGGCGACCGGCAGTTGCAGTGTGACTCCAGCACGTAGACGGGACGCATCACCGTTCACAAACGCATCGGGATTCAGCGCAACGATAGAACGAATCACATCGTGAATGGTCTGCCCAGGCTGCAACGGCACGCCACGCGCGATACGCCAGGTAGAATCGCCGCTACGCACGGGTCCGTACTGACCGCCTGTACCGACAGGCGGCAACGGCTTGGACGCCGGCGCTGCAACTGCTGCTGGCTGCGTGAATACATTTCGCCGTGTGGATTGCGGGCTCTGGATAACAGCGACAGGCGCCGCCACAGACGTAGCACCACGCAAACCCAATGGTTGCGGATTGCTGGGATTCACGAGCGCGTTAAATGCACGAATCCCGGTGTCGCGACCGTGTTGGTAACGAACGACAAATGACAACAATGGCTCATCCATTGGCAACTGTGTCGTGATGACCATCCGACGTTCGGTGGGTAACACACGCTCAATGGCAATTTGCACATCATCTGGCAGCAGAGGGCGCTCGAGGCCAAATAGCCGGTGCACCTCAACTGGCGCCAGTGCGACCACCAACTCATTCAACTCTTGCTGAGTGCCGGTAATCTTGACGGACGCGAACAAGGGCTGGCCGATGTTGGTCTCAACCTTCAGAGTGCTGAACACAGGCGCGCCGGAGCCAGCGGCAGCCATACCACTTAGCATTAACAATATCAAAATGCGAAGCAGCCAGTGCCTGGCACTGAGCTGCTGCGAAGACGGCGCCATGACGGTGAGACTCCGTTCGTCTTATATTCTTTTATTGTTAAATCAGAAGCTGCCAGGGCCGCATCCCGCGGCTGAAGAACGGCTTCTTCTTGTCTTGCACCCTTGCCGGTTATTGATTGCGGAATTCTGGCGCAGTGGATAGCACACCACGGCTTAACACAAGAAGCAAGCTTGTGCGCGGCAGCGGCAGGATTTGGATTCCTTCGTAAACGCTCAGGCGGGTTTGATGCCGCGGATACGTGTCAGCGTCTCCGGAATGAACTCGGTGAGGGTAATGTCCAGAAACCCAGCGTCAGCGAAGTAGCTCAAACACTCGGGTTCGGAGTGGGCCAACCCGGTGGACCGGCTCACCGCTTCAGACAATCCCCACAGCGCGGGTGCATGAGGGCCGTCGCCTTCTGCGTTGATCATCTCTCCGATCAAATGAAACTCACCACCCGGTTTGAGCGCAGCAAAAACTTTATGCACTACCGCGGCGATGATCTCGCGACTGTACTGAGGCAGATTCGACGCCATGATGGCAACATCACAATCGGTCGGGAATGGATCGCTGGTAAAATCGCAGGCTTGCGCACTGACACGATCGCTCAACTCATGTTTCGCGATGAATTCGCGTGTGACAGGCACAACCACCGGCAAATCCAGCACGACGGCATTCAACTGCGGATAACGTTGCGCGCCAACGATGCAATAACAGCCCGAACCACCGCCGATATCCATGATTTTAAGGCGATCCTGGAGATCGACCTGTTTATAAAACCAGCGTGCCGCACCCATGCCAATAGAATAAGTAGCCTCGTGGTAAGCACGTGCCTCGGGTTCACCAAACGACTCCGTGTACATACCCAGTCTGAGTCGTTCCTCTTCACCTTCGCGCAGCCGCGCGGTGAGCTCTCCCCATCCATCCCAGCGTGGTTTGCCAAATAGCATCCATTCGCCAGCGTAACTGCGCGAGTCTCTGTTAAGAAAGCGTTCCACGTCTTCCATGTTGGCGAATGTGTCACCCGAACGTGTGACGAGTTGCATGCCAGCCAACGCCACCAATAGCCGCTCAGCGTTAAGCCGATCGATCCCAACAGCGTCCGCCACCTGTGCAATCGTGTTGTGACCACGGGCAATAGCGGTGAATACTTCCAGCTCCACCGCACTCATCAGCGCGGCTGCTTCCCAAAAGCCTTTACATATCTTCTGCAGCCGTACGGTTGTCACCTTGGCCATCATTCATTCCCTCTGTCACTTGAATACCTGGATAACGTATCACGACCGTGCCAATGAGATGCTGGTGGACATGTATACTGCGCGCCGTGCAACTCGATTCCCGTTTAATCACCGTCACCGCCGCGTGCATCATCCAGGCCGTCATGGTCGGAGCCATGTTCGCGTACGGCGTTTTCTTCACGTTTATCGAGCAAGAGCTTGGCTGGTCACGTACGCTGTTATCGGCCTCGATGTCTACTGCGGTACTGGTCATGGGCGTGGGCGCCATCGCGGCCGGCCAGCTAAACGATCGACTGGGCCCGCGCGGCATCATGTTGGTTTCCGGCCTGTGTTATGCGCTCGGTTACGCGCTCCTGAGTATCGTCGAAGCGCCATGGCAACTTTATCTCTTCTTCGGCGTTCTCATTGGCATCGGCCTCAGCACACATGACGTAGTGACGCTGTCCGTGGTGGCACGAAGTTTCGCACGTCGCCGAGGAACGATGACCGGTGTGGTGAAAGTGGGTACGGCTACCGGGCAGATCATCCTGCCAATCGCCGCATCGTTGTTGATAGCAAGCGTGGGATGGCGCGAAGCCTGCCTCGTGTTTGGCGTGGTGGCTGCCGGGCTGTTATCAGCCGCTGCGCTGTCGATGCGCGTTCACACGCCGCCACCACAGGCCGGCGACACCAACGCAATCTCAGACGACGGCATGCCGTTTGCGCAAGCGGTGCGCAGTCGCGCCATGTGGACATTGGCCGTCACGCAGTTTGCGTTCATGCCGGCCTTGTTG
>MDTA01106321.1_pt1 | contig 10750 bp, 28 predicted proteins | sample 811151 | NCBI WGS metagenome assembly MDTA01 (sample SAMN05326648, study PRJNA326480) | marine metagenome | isolation source: seawater | place: Indian Ocean: South | collected 2010 | reverse complement strand
TAGAGAAGATAAGTCCTTCTCAGTGCAAAGAAATAAGTATGTTAGAAATTTTAAGACCAAAGAAGGCAAGTGGGTATCTTATGAATTTGACCCACAAGCAGTAACTGAATTTTCAGTTGAAGAATTATACGAAAGTATAAAAACGAAATTTATTGAATATAAAGATATTAGAGAAGCGGAGTATGAGCAAGCTTTACAGAGAAAGTTTCGTGCATCTGGTAAGTTAAACTGGGAAAAGGTGAAGTTGGTAAGAAACTTTCTTCTCAGTGAGAGTGACTGGACACAAACAGGAGATGCTCCTCTAACTGAAGAAGAAAAGGAGTTATATAGAAAATATAGAACATATTTACGTGAACTTTTTGAAGTAAATCAGGTAGAATTGCCATATGATGTTCGCTTTCCAATCACCCCAAAAGAATATTTGAGTAGGAAAGAAACGGAGGTTACATCACTCGTCACAGAAATATATGGTGATCAAGGTACTGATACTGAATATTTGTTCAGTGAATATCATTTCTGGACGTTAACTTCAAATGCGGTTAGCACTTTTGCAAGAAAGATGGCATTATACATGTCAATGAAATCTATTCTTGATGAAGATTCTAAGCTTGGTGGAGTGAAACCTCAGAAAAAATTTAGAACAGTAACTCATTCAGATTGGGGAAATCGCGAAACCATTACAAGAGAGAAACCAGGCGTTGATTCAGAACAATATGTTGAATCCTTACTAAAACGAATAGAAAACGGAGAGATCTGATGTTAGTGTCAATGAACCCAGAGAGATTACATGAATTGGTCTCATACTATGCAAAAGCAGAAAACAAATATATTTTAGTTATTGATAACACTAATTGGTGCTATCTTTCATCAGAGAAACAACAAGAAGTGTTGGCATTCTATGATGATGACATCATTGATGAGGATGAAGTACAAGAGGTATTTTCAAATACACTGACATTCTATAAGTTTGACACTCAAACAACTGCGGTCGATACTGCTCGTAGTTGGTTCCCACTAAAAAAAGAATTAGAAGATCCTGATTTCTTTGTTGAGGCATATGTAATAACACCAACAGGAACTATTCCATATACAAACAAGGTTTCTTGATGCTATAATATTTGTATATTGTGATTTAATATGGAAAAAGCTGAAAATTATTCCAATAGTCAATTCTATACCTACAGGAAATCAAGGATACCTGAAGATATTATGAAGGAGTTACTTGATATTATAGATCCTGATTCTTTAGATTTTAAAGATGCAATAGTATCACATGAGAATCAACCTGATCCAAATAGTTTAGATACTTATTCATCTGATCAACGACAGTGTAAATCTGCTGAGATTAGAAATAAACAGATTGGAAATTTTATATTTCAGCAATTCTCTGAATGTAATATGGCTACAAAATCATGGCAATATGATCTTGACTTCCATGAGTACACACAATATTTGAGATATGCTGGGAATGGAAATCATTTTGGTTGGCATGATGATATAATGATGCAAAGAGACCCATGGAAAACTAGAAAATTGTCAATGACGATAATGTTAAGTCATCCTGATGAGTATGAGGGGGGAGAATTTGAATTTGCTGCTTTGAGATCTGGAGAAGTTACTACAGCAGAAGTTCCTCTTGAATATGGTGATTGTCTAATCTTCTCGTCTAATATCTCACATAGAGTAAAACCAGTCACTAGTGGTGTTAGAAATGTGCTAGTATCATGGGCATGGGGACCATTGTTTAGATTAATGAAATTATGAATGTACCTACACAAATAGAGTTGCAACACATGCAACTACAAGCAATGTTGAAAGAGCATGATATTCCCGAGAGTGAACTGATGTACTGTGGTGAGAGAGAATATACCACTGAATATGCTGCTCATCCAGAATATCATGGACAAATAATGCATTGGTATCTTATTGCTGGTGAACATGAAGTGCCTGTATGTGACATTCAGTCAGTGGACCGAGTGGACGATTAATAACTGTCACAAGGGGTCTTCCCATTTCCATTTCATGCCCTATACTATTAACATCAGCAACGCACCGCATGACCCTGACCCTTCGTCCTCACCAGCAGCGTGCTCTCGATGCGCTGTTGACTGCTGACATTGGTCGTGTTACCATCCCAACAGGTGGTGGCAAGACCCTCGTAATGATTGAAGACGTGAAACGTCGTCTTCTTGATGCTACCACACCACAAACCATTGTTGTAGTTGCTCCTCGTATCCTTCTAGCAGTTCAACTTTATGAAGAGTTCTGGTCTGCTCTCAATGGCACTGTAGATGCTGCTGTCATGCATGTCCACAGTGGTGAGGTTGATTGCAACAGCAGCACCAAGATTGCTAAGATTCAGTGTCACGCTAGTGTATGTGATGCTGCTGGTATTCACCAGTTGATCTTCACTACCTATAATTCTCTGCGTCGTATTAACGAAGCAGGTATTGATGTTGACACCATTTATTATGATGAGGCACATAACTCTGTGCGTCGTGATTTCTTCAAAGAGGTTGCTGCTGCATCACTGACTGCTAAGAATGCATACTATTTCACTGCCACTCCTAAGTATCGTGGTGGTGTTATCAGCATGAACAATACTGATGTGTATGGTTCTGAACTTATCAGTGTTCCTGCACCTGAACTGATCAACAACGGTAGCATCATTCCTCCTACTATTCAACCACATGTTGTGGACTTTGAGCGTAACAAGAATCTTGCTGCTGCTGAGAATGATCGTGAGGTGTTGGTTGACATCATCAACAAACTTGATGAGGATGCAGCACAGAAAATTCTAGTTGCTGCTCCTAACACCCGTGTGCTGTGGGCATTACTCTCTGGCACCAATGTGATGCAAGAATTTGCTGACCGTGGTTATGAGGTGATGCATATTACCAGCAAGCATGGTGCATATGTCAATAAAACCAAGGTTGGTCGTCAAGAGTTCTTTGATACTCTTGATAAGTGGGGCAAAGATCCTTCTAAGAAGTTCATCATGTTTCACTACAGCATTCTGTCTGAAGGTATCAACGTTCCTGGTCTCACCCACACTATTCTGCTCCGCAATCTGCCTGTGATTGAGATGGCACAGACCATTGGTCGTGTTATTCGTCTCGACAAGCAGGATGCTGCTGATATTCGTGACGGTAAGATTATTCCTGGTAAACTTGAGTTCTACCGCAAGCGCACAGGATATGTTACAGTACCTGTGTTCACCAACTACGGTAAGCAAACTGAGCAGCGACTGCAACGCATCGTTGATCTTATTTTCACCAAAGGTGTTGCTGCTACTGAATCATGATGGAACTACCAGTTGATTTTCCACACAAACCACCCAAAGGATACTCTTATGAATGCCGTTTACACAAGCGTAACTATCTGTCTATTTGGTGTGTTAACCACACTGAATTTGTATATAACAATGGGAGCACTACAAAAACTATCTGGGGATTCTACAACACCAAGCAAAGAACATACTACGCGCCTGTTAACTCCACCAAGTGCGGAAATCAGGTAGACATTAGTGATACTACACCGTATACTGCTATGCAGATACTTAAACCACTTGCTCCAACTGTGCTTAATTTCTTATGACAGAGAAGAAAGATTATCAAGGTCCGCTCTATGCTCCGCATCCTGACCTATACGAAAAGCGGCGTAAGTTAGGTCTACATAACAACAATGATACTGTGGTGAAAAAAGATGAAACTAAGACAGACAACTGATGTTACATACGCGGAACAGCGTAAGTCACGATTACAAGACGTAATTGATGATTATCTACAAGATAATGACACTAGCGTCTTGACGTTGTATAATGATATCAGAGATTCTCTAGAGGATGTCATTTCTTATCATGAAATGGGCAAGAGCAAAGCACAAGGTGTTTTAGAATTGCTCTCTGGACATCATACTACTGATAATAAAGTAGATACTGATGCTCCTAATGTAAACACATATGAGTATGCTGCTCATATTACTATGGATGATATTACTAAGTTTCAACGAGGAAATTCTCTATGAAGTATCGGATTGAATGGTGGAAGCGTAAGAAGAAAGGACATAGCAGGCAATCTGTTGTTATGTTCACTGATGAAGATGTGCTACATTTTGTGAAGCACATTCAGCAAGAACCTGACGTAAGCACCGTTGATGTGATCCCCATCCTTGGGGAGTGACCCTCTGAGACCCCTCTACAATCGCCTGTAATGCCCCTGTACTGCCATGCCAGACCACCTACCACCCGTGACCCTAAGGGTTACGTTGAGCAGCAAGCAAGTTAGATTTCTCATGGATCTCATGATGGGATGCCCTCTTGGATATACTAAGGACCATGCTGTCACCCATGACGTTGATGATAGTGCTCTGTACAACCAGTTGTTGAACTGTCTACCTGACGCCCACAGACCCCCCAAATGATGTATTCTATAGAAGTCGTCAAGGGAACAGCACATGACCCGCACCATCCAAGAAGTACGAGCAGAGCGTGACCGTCACCTGGCACAACCTGAGACCCGTGCCACCTATGCTCTCAAGAATTACTCTCAATGGTGTGCTGGTCGTGTTAAGTGCCTTAATGCCTTCGATGACATCATGGACGTGATTGAGTACAACGTCGAACCCTACGAACTCTACTGATCATGATCACATCCAAAGCACAGATCATCAACACAATCAAAGAGTGCTGCACAGGCAGTGCTCTCACTAAAACTGAAAAGTTCCAAGTGTTCTGTAATGTGTGTGATAACATGTTACATGCAGGACAGATCACCAAAGCACAACACACTCGCTGGACCAATGTTTTCTAAATCAGACACTGACTTCATCGATTTTCTCTTCGGTAAGTTGACTTGCTTGACAGACACTGACATGATTGATCTCCATGATGATGACACATGTTGTGATCATCTTGAACTAAAAGCGGCAGAACTAGAAGTTACTGTCGATGAACTTCTCCTTATGGAGAATACACACCTATGAAATTACTACAAACAAATAACAAATACATCAACTTAATTGCATACTACGTTGTTACTGTAGCTGCAGTTATTGTTGCTGTCTCTCAATTCATCTATCGTGCATGGATTGACAACGATGTGAATGACAAGATTCGTGTGTTCATTCACAAAACTTTTAGCGTTATCGCTAACATTTCTGAAACCATCGCTACTGAAACTAAATGACTATTGCTGAAGTAATGCTTGATCGCTGGTTGCTGGAGCAACTGGATGAAGAATACGACATGATCGAGATGGACAAGGACATGCCAGTTGAAGAACTGTCCTACGAGGCAAGGGAATTGCTCTCCTGACCCCTTATACTATACACATCAACGCAAGACACCCATGACTGCCACCTTCGCTGACTACTGTGCCACTGCTGACGCCCGCAAACAGATCGCTGACAACGTGAAACTGTGGTGTGAGATGCTCTGTGAGGCACTTGAGCAGGACTTCAAGGCAGATAGCATCCGCCGTGCCAAGTTCTTCCAACGCACTGATCCTGAGTACCAGGCACGGCGTCTCGCTGCTATTGAGAACGGTGAGGACATGTACAAGTTCTACATCGAAAGTGGTCGTAAGTATCACAAGATCATCATGGAAACTAATGATGGCAATCGTAGTGTTCATGCTTTCATCAACATGAAAACAGGTGAACTGCACAAAGCAGCATCATTCAAAGCACCTGTGAAAGAACCACGTTTCGACCTTCGTATCATGCAAGAGCGTGAGTGGGTATTTGAGAAGTGCGACTGGGCAGGCGGTTATCTGTATAAGAACGCATATTACACGGGTTGACACCCTCCTTCATACATACTATACTGTAATTCAACCGCTTTTTTCCCAAATGTACGTTCCACTCTTCTATTTGGTTGCTGGTGGTAATGCATATGCCATCGACGACGACAATATTCCTTTTGGTGCTCCTGTCAAACTCGATGGTAGCATTGATTGGGATAATGCATACGACTTTGATCCTTGTGATGAGGATGTAGAGTATGTTGCACACATGTGCGACAAAGTTATGCAAGCGAGAGCACTTCATGATGAACAATTCAGTGAGGCATTTGTTAAATGATCTATCGTTCTTGTTACACTAAGACAAAACCACAACACGCAGCACCAATGATTGTCTCTGACATCAAAAATATGCTGGCACCACTCCCTAGTCGTTACACACGTGGTGAGTATTCCGTGCCAGTTACTACAACTGCTGACCCAATGTCTGATGATTACAGACGGTTCTGGCGTTATCATGGTCATTTTACGCTAGAATTCACCAAAGCACTCATTGAGTCGCTGCCCAAGGATGTAGATTTCGTATCTTACGATCACCTTAACAACAAACTCACTCTGATCAAATTATGAACAACATGGACGTACTCATTTCCGAACGTCGTGACACTCTGTGTGAGTGGATTGTTGAGCGTTTCCGCGAACTGATTGAAGAAGATCGTACTGATGATGCCATTTGCTTTGCAGATGAGTGGTTTGAGTGGATGGATCCCGAGAATCACGAACAAGAAGACACACTATTCTATGATGAGCGTATGCTTATCCAGTACTATGATGAACTCACTGAAGGATCAGACGTACAATGATCTACCTGAAGAACTACGAGAGTTAATTCTCTCGTATTTCAAGGCATATGCTGATGGTGATCACTCACTAGCGGAAGAACTACACAATGAAATCAAAAACTTTGAGCATAACGCTCAGTAAACAACTTAACGAGGAGTTTACATCATATCTTGATTGTTGTTATTCTCTTGGAGTGAGACCTAATGTCTGTGCATTCCTTAACTTTTACTCATACTACGTACAATGATTGATGTCAAAGAAAACGCAGACGGGACGCTCACCATCAGTTGGGACGAAGAAGGACCAGAAAACGAAATCTTCAAGCACTTCAAAGCGGAGGACTTCATCAAAGTCCTCACCGACTACACAAAAGAAGTTACAGGAGAATCTCAACAAACTAACAACTACCAGCAAGAGTACATCGAAACGTACTACAACAGCGAAAGCGAAGGCAAAGACCACGACCAAAGGTACGAAGAGTACCTCTCGGCGCGGGACAACTACCTCCAGACGCTCAACGAAGAAACCTACGGAGATCAAGGTAACGAACTCTAGGAAACTAGAGTTATTCCCACATGTTCAAACCTTCCCATATTATCTCGATGACCAGACAGAAAAGAAAAAATGCTGGTTCACCTGCGAGGACCATGCAAGAAAGTACATTGAACGCTATAATCCAAAATACAGATTATACCATTACACTGGAAGTGGAGGATGATGGTGATCATCTTTATGATCTCCCTATTCCTAAAGATTTGCTAAACAAGTTAAAATGGACAACTGGTGATGTGATACAATGTCATGTAGAACTAGATAACACTATGACATTGAGGAAATTACATGTTTGACAATGAAACTAAACAAGACAAATGGAATCGTGGCGTAGATTTATTCATGGAGTCAGTGCTGAAACCAGATCATAAACTACGTCAGTGTGCTCACAACCAAAAATGTTATCATGAATTGATGGATGTACGTGAAGATGTGCTCAAGTATCTCAGAACCAAACGGTGGGATGACTGACATCCGACCACAAGTCAATGATTATGTCAAATGGCATAGTCACACTGGACTCATCGAAGGGTGGGTCTATTTTTCTGATTCAGAATACATTACGATTGAAATCTCAACTAGAGAGATGAGTGAACGTGAACAAGAGGACACACCACACAAAAAACATCATTGTTTAGTCGTTTGTTTTCCCTGGCATTGGAAAGACCTAACTATCATAGGATCACGTGATTCTAAGTACAGTAACACAATCAAACCATCATGAACTTCACGCCCGAAGAACTAGAGTACCTGTATAATGTTCTATCTACTACCTCTTCTTATACTATTGCTAGAGCAGAGCAAATTGATCTTCCAACAGTAAAACATAAAAAGGTACAAGATAAAATTAAAATCCTCATTGATAGAGCACATGGACATTAATCAATACGATAAACTAAACCAATACAATCAAAATAATTATCGATTGCAACCACTGTTTAGTTCATTCCTTGCTGAGTTTCAACTTGATATTGATCACAATAAAGTTCGTGATTGGATCTATGCTCAAGCAGAGGATTGTACTAATAGGGTTAATCTAACTTTTGATGAACCAGAACTGCAAGAGTATTACTCTGCTACAATGGATGCAATCGATAAAGTTCATTATGATACTGGTTTGTCACAACAGTGGAAACATGTGTTTAAACAAGGTTGGGCAAATGCTGATAATCATGATCGATTTGATCTAGCACATACTCATCCAAGAGCATCATTTGTATCTGTATACTATCCTGAAGTATTGGATGGTGAGTTTGGTCCACTAGAACTGATTAATCCAGTCACTGAAGCACAGATGGTTATTCATTCTGAACGAGATTATAACTGTACTGCTGCTTTTAATCAGTATACTGCACAACGTTGGCGTGTAGAACCAAAGACAGGTAAGTTGGTTATCTTCCCATCATGGGTACAACATCATGCTATGCCTAAACTATCTCCTGGTGGACGCCTAAGTATTGCTCTTAATTCATTCATTGTTCCTAATGATAACAATCCCATGTTAGAGTTACGTGGACAAGATATTTACACTTGCCTAGAATGACACCACCTGTGCCAAATGTCATCGCCCTTGTGACACTATTTGTACTGACACTCATTACCATCTATGCAGGATATGTACATGGTAACATGCATCTATTGACAGTGTTGAAAAATGCATGGTCTGCTAGTTAAACCAAATATTCTATCATCTGATCATTGTAATCAAATCATTGATCTCTTTGATCATGATGATAGATCTATTCAAGGTCAACCATATCCTGCTAAACTATCAACTGATCTATACTGTAATTTTAATGACACACAATGGCATGATTACAGTGCTATTATCTTACCTGCTGTACGAAGATTAGTAAATTGTATAAGATCAGAGTATTATTTTATTAATTACTGTGGACCATGGGATATATCTGACTGGTATAATATTCAACACTATCAACATGATCAAGGATATTATCGTCATCATTGTGAACATGGTCGTAGTGCATTGAATCGTATCTTAGCATGGATGATCTACCTAAATGATTCGCCTTGTGGTACTGAATTCCCATATCAACAAACTACATTACAAGCAATACAAGGTCATGGTGCAATATGGTCAGCACACTGGACTCATCCACATAGAGGAGTGACACCTAACATTGGTAACAAGTACATAGCAACAGGATGGTGTGAATATGATGCAATTTGATTTGACAATGGAGGATTATACTATTATCCTTAATGCCCTACATTATTACAAGAAAGTAGATAAACGTGGTAATTTTCAATCATACAATGAAGAAAGAATTAATCAACTACGTGATAAACTAGCAAAACAATTAGTACCCACACCTAAACATAGTTTGTATGATTAATAAATGGTCTCATGGTGGACTAGAACAATCACCCATTAATATACTACGTCTAATATCTGAATTAGAAGGAGCATATCAACTGACAAAGTATATGGCATTTGATGATGATAATGCTATACTAGACAGTATGAAGAAAAGGTATTACAAACTATACTATGACACCAACAAAAGAAAGTAATTGGTTTACTCATACATCAGATAAACCATACGATAGACACACATACAATCTATGTACTAAGAACAATAAATCCTTAGTATTTGATGACTATGAACAACTAAGAGCAGCATGGTTTCAGACATATCACCTAGGACAATTATCACATGTAGAAATACTTGACGCGCAACCTGTCCGCACCAGTGATAGCAAGGGATTTGCATAGGTTGTGGAAAAACCTGTGGAAAACTTAAAAAACATTAAATAAATGGGGGTAAGGTGCTCGGTAGATACTGTGAAGGATCTCAGAAGGTACTCTGGAGACGCTGGCTTAGCACGCAACCCATCGAAAGTCAAGTAAAGGTGGACAGACCTCAAAGTGTCACACAGACCCTCGGAAATGCCACTGAGACCGTTTATAATATGGGGAGAAACAGAGAAATCTCACTTTTTCGGTTTTTTGAGTTTTTCATAATTCTCAAAAAGTCAAAATTTAAGATTTTTAAGTTTTTTCAGTTTTTAATCTTTAACATGTTTGTGAAAACCTACGAAATTCAGTCATCAAGCGCCATTAATGGCATTAAAGTTGATGAATCGAGTGTATTTGTAACATATACCAGTAATATTGACAAAGAATATGAATTTAAGTGTGAAAATACACAAGAATTCGATGAAAACTTGTCAAATACACTGAAAACTAATGAATCAGTTGGTAAACTAGTTAACAGCAGTATCAAAGAAGGTAAACTAGTTCCTGTCACTAAATAATCACACCCTTTTGTTTAATTCCAGGTAAGAATTGTAGGACAATGAGTAAGAAGAACGTTCGGAACAATGGTAACAACGATCGTTACCAAATCGAAGACGACTTTGAGGACTTTGGTTACGATGTAAAGAATATTCGGCGGCAATCCAAGAAGAAGGTAGCAAAATTTAAAAGGGAACGCGATCAGTATGAGGACAGTTATTGAAGTGGCACATAAAATAGGCACAGCGTCCTAAACCGTGTATTGTATAGGAGTCGTCAGGAGTTCACATGCACAGCACCTACAGCATCACCATCCGAACCAAAAGCGGTGACGAGTTGGTGCTGACTCAGAAGG
>MDTA01057671.1_pt1 | contig 10751 bp, 11 predicted proteins | sample 811151 | NCBI WGS metagenome assembly MDTA01 (sample SAMN05326648, study PRJNA326480) | marine metagenome | isolation source: seawater | place: Indian Ocean: South | collected 2010 | reverse complement strand
TTCTTCCTCGTCTCCAACATTTACAACGATATCTTCGAATAAAGATGGGTCAAATTCGTAAGTCATGGCTTCTGCTGCTACTTCTTCTCCGGGTAAAGCCTCGCCTCTTTTGATAGTATTTTTAACTGCTTGTATAAGATGGTTTCGGAAAGAGGTCCTTTGCTCAGCACTAGTTGTAAGTCTCTTATAAGCTTGCTCTAAGATAGGGATAATTTTCTTAAGAACATCTTCTAAAACATTAATACCAGTAGATTCATGAGGGGCAATGTCTGAGTCAGCTTCTTTAAGAATGTTCTGAACTATTTCTCTAACTTTGTTTTCTACTATAAACCTCTGATTGTGAGATTCTTTTATTCTTTTTCTAATGTGTTCTCTTATAACGTTTTCAGCTAATAAAGAATGTCTATCTATTTTGTTCATAGTATTTTAATTATCTCCGTCTTTTTCTTTTAGGTCGAACAACTTTTGGTTTTTTTGCTCGGCGGTAAGGATTAAATTTATTAGATGCCCCAAAACCACCAGCATAACCAGAAACAGATCCGCCCCCCATAGAGGACATCTCAGATTTTACACCCTTATCTAAAGAAGGCGGGTTAATAATATTGATTATTTGATTGTAATCAACGGAGGGTGGTACATATTTCTTTATAAGGTCGAAGTCTCCATTTAATAAAGCCTGTCGCATATCCCGAGCACTATAGACAACTCCCTCTCTGCTTTCAACAGGGTCCTCAACAATATGCACAACCTCAACCCCAGGATTCTTTCTTGCAGCATAGGACTGAGCACCATCAAATCTGGTATCTCCAACATCTTTTGAGCTTTTTATTAAAAGAACCTTGTCACCTTCTCCGTTTCTTCTTGGATCAGCTACAAATTCATAGACAGCTTGGACTGGGCTAGTATAATTCGAAATCTCAACTTTTATATTTGGTTCTCCATTTTGTAAATACGTTTCCCAAATTTCAAGACTTTCTCTAGATGATACAGGATCTTGATCCAAAGGGGAGATAAAAATAAGAAGTTCGTCCACGTCGCTTCTTCTGGCTACTTTGTTAGCAAAATCAAAATGCCCCCGATGCGGTGGTTTAAATTTACCAGGGAAAAGGGCTGTTCTTTTTCCAGTGCTTGGTCCCTCTGGTTTTATATCTGAATATCTTGAAGAAGTAGGGACTTCCTTCATTTCTTCAAAAATTAATTTGTCAATAAGTCTTTTGAAAGATTCTTTTTTAACTTCTTTTTCTTTTATTTTGTCGCTGGTCCCGCTGCGGTAAAACATTCCAACTATCTGATTAACTGGTGCAAAATTCCCAGTAAATTTGTAAACTGTACCATCATATTCAAAGGTTATACCCTCGATCGCTGAATTGATTCTTTCTTCTCCGCCAATTTTTCTTAACTCTCTGTTCATAACTGCTATGGCATCATCTGATAGTCCATTAGGGCCTCTATTCTCTCTCATAGCATTGACCGCTTCAAGTAATTTATTTTTTATTCTTAACGATTCTCTTTTATTGTCTAAAATAAAGATACTACTAACGTCCTCTAGGAGATCTACTGCAAAATTATGAATTGCAAATTCTATTGGTTCTATAGCCTGTTTAAGAATAGACTTTTGTTGACCCATTATTTCTTTTATCTCTGATAGGGCTTCTTTGCCCAAACCTTTTTTTATAACATTAAGGTGCGAATAACCATCAACTCTAAGTATTCTGTTTATTAATTCTTCTTTTTTTTCGGGGGATAAAAATTCTGTGGCTATTCCCATATCAAGTCTATTTTTAAGATATTGCCCAATATTTGAACCACGAGATAATCCGACATCGGCTATCGCAATGTCAATATCTTCTATAGCTTTATTTAAGGCTTCGTCACTATCTAATCTTTCTAAAGCCAATGATGCTCGCCGGGCAATAGAAAAACTAGATTTTCCCTCTAGTGCCTTTTGCATGGTAGATAGAAGTCTATCAAAAAGTTTTATTTTTTCGGAGGCATCAAATGGAAAAGGTCTATTCTCCTCCTTATCCATCTTCAGGTGACCTGTATCGTGTATCTTAATGATTTTACTATCATATGTAATAATATTAGGGTTTTCAGGGTCCATAAGTTCTGAATTGTACCAAAAATCAGCATCTTCTCCGAAAATTTCAACTATATCTCGCTTGTCTAATGACTCAATTGCTCTTTCAAACGCTGAAAAACCCTCTAAGAAAACTTTCTCTGCGGCATGTCCAAGAAACTTTTCAACCATGCCGTGAGCATCTAACCCACCAGCCCTTATATTGCTAAGATTTCTAGCAGCGACAGTCGAGCCCCTTTTGAGAGAATAAGATATAAGAAGATTTTGACCATCTACTTTTTCCTCTGCGTCAAGATCTCCATTGGAGGCAGCAGACAAAATATCTATAACTTTATCAAAAGTTAGATTCTCATTTTCATAAATGTGAGGCATGTGCCCGCCGAGTCCGCCCATATTATCCCTTATCCTCTTGTAAGACCTTAAGCTGCTCCTCTAGACCATCAATTGTTTCATGCAATTTTCTAACTTGCCGTCTAACATTGTTAAGTTGTTCAAGTGCGATTTTTATTCTGTTTCCATCTTTTTTACTCGAAGGCTTAACTGAGGTTAGCATCTCTCTAACTACTTGTAAAGCAGCAGAAACATCAGGGGAAGTACCCTCTTTTATAATAAACTTTTTTGTTAATTTGTCAATATAATTTTTCATTTTTATTCACTTTTTTTAGTGGTTCTTCTTTTTGTTGCGGTGCGTTTGGTTGTTGTTTTTTTAGGGGTCGCTTTTTTTGTTGTTTTCTTGACCGCAGGTTTTGGAGCAGGTGCAGGAGCGGGTTTTACTTCTACTTTTGCAGGTTCTTTCTTTAAATATTGAGATTCTAATCCTCTTCGAAAGTCTGGTCCAAGTTTCCCTTTAATAGAATGGTATTCTTCTACCCGTCCAGCCATTAAGGCTTCCTTAGCCCTTTGTTGCCATTTTGCCATACTTGCCATTTTGTTTTCTCCTTTAAAACAGGGGCGGTGTTTTATTCCCCACCCTCTAAATCTTCTAATCTTTGTTTAACTTCTTTCAAAGCATTAATCAGATACACACATACTCTGTCATATGCTACTGATCTATAAACATCGCTTGGTAAATCCCTCTCTGGAACAAGTTCTGGGAACACTGCCTCAGTCTCGTCAGCAACAAGACCCAAAAGCTTGGTAGATCCACTAACATCTGCTACGTCGTAGAAATATTTTGGCTCTAATTGGCACACGTCAGCAAGCGAACTTGTTATTGCTGTTATAGTGTGCTTTTGTCTTCTATCTGAGGTAGATCTTGCAAGAAGCCCGGAAGTTGAGTTAATAACCAAATTTGCAGAGTTTGCTGTGGTTTGTCCTGCGGTAGAAATAAGTTTAATTTCACCGTCATTTTCAATGTTTATTCTTGCTGTACTGTTTGTACCAAGTTGCATTCCAAAATTTTCTTGCGTTCCAATGAGTAAATTATTGTCAAATGTTCCGGTATATGGATTACCTTCAGGATCTAATGTATTTCCACCACCGATAGTTCCTATAATTGCTTGAACGGCACCACCATCTTGTTCAAATTTTATATACGCTGTTCCCTCTTCGCCACTGTTATCCGAATCGGCTTCTAGGTGCAAAAAAGCTTTGTGAGTAGAACTAATATATAAACTATTATCATTAAGGCTTCCTGTTGGGCTAGCACTGGAATTACTTCCAATTTTAATATTTCCATTATTGTCTATTTCAAGAAGATCATTAGAGCCAAGCGAAGAATTAAAACTTAGTTTGAAAAGATCACTATCACTATTGTCAATTCCCATGGTGTAGGTGTCGCCAGAAATTGCAAATGACATTGCTGCGTCACCTGTCCCTTGTTGATTTATTATAAAAGCTGGGGTTGTTGATGTATTATTTGAAGAAACTAATGCCCCACCTGACGCTGTTAAATCACTAAAAAATGTTGTTGCACCGGGAACACTAACTGCTAGACCCTCTATCCCTAGTGTTATTAGCCCATCGCTTCCTACCTCAAAAGAAGTTGCTGAACCCTTAGCAGAATCGGGTGACGTTATAGTAAGACCATTAGATCCAGTTATAGCACCTTGAATTGTAGTATCGCCTGTAATGGTGGTAATGCCACCCACTGTAACTGTACTGGTTGCTAATATTTGTATCTCTGGTCCCTGAGCTAAAAAAGAAGCACTAGTGACTGTTAAGGCTGCGTTAGTTGCTCCATCATCTTGAGTAGTTACAGCTATCCCATTTGATGCTGTTAAAGATCCCTGAGCAATTAAATTATTACCCGTAACGTTTCCCATAGAGCTTATAGCTGCCAGAGATGTTAACCCTTGAGAGGCAGTAAGATCCCCAGAAAAAACATTAGTTCCTGTAAAAGTGTTACTAGCGGTTAGGGCAGCATAAAAATCAGCAGAATCCCCTCCGGTATCGACAAGAGTACTTAACTGGCTGATTGTTATTGTTTTTGCAAGGTCACTGTCACTTGCATCAAAAAGCATGATTGAATCGCTAGTATTGCCTGCGTTTCCATCAGCCGATAATATATTTTTATTAGCTACAAGTTCACCACCAGAAATATTAAGTCCATTTGAGGCTGTTAATTTACCAGAAAAGGTATTTGTTCCTGTAAGGGTGTTACTGCCCGTCAAAGCAGCATAAAAATCAGCAGCATCATCTTCGACGGTAATAAGAGAAGATAATTGAGTTATGGTTATTGTTTTTGCAAGGTCGCTATCGCTTGCATCAAATACCACGATTGAATCACCCGCCGCACCAGCATTACCATCAACCGATAATACATTTTTATTAGCTACAAGTTCACCACCAGAAATATTAAGACCGTTAGATGCGGTCAACTTTCCTGAGAAAGTATTAGTTCCCGTGAACGTATTATTTCCACTAGTAGTAATAGACGAATCAACTAAATCCTCTAACTTATCATCTATGTTCTTGAAGGCTAATTCGACATTACTAGAGGAAGCGTGAACATATTTATAGTTCGCTGGATCAACATATATATTACTAGCACTTTGTAACGTGCTAATATTACCAATAACAAATTTTCCAATACTTGGCATTTAAAGGAACCCCCTTGGGTAAACTTATTCGTTATAAATAGTTTGTTACTCTTGTATTAGTTCTTAAACAGAATTATTAAAAGAACTTGATATGTGAGTCGGCGTCCCAAAAATATGATTTTTACAATAAAGGTATCTTAAAGTTCCGCTTATTTCTGAATCAGCATGAATTTTATCGTAGATTAAAATTTCAGATAAATGAATATCAAAGTCCTGACTGGCTGTTAAGTTTTCTATTAGTATTATTTCTCCTTGTGTGCCAGCTACACCGCCCTCTTCATTTGATGTATGATCGGCGTAAGAAAGCGTACCATCACCCTTGAGTTCAGCAAGATATATTTTTGTAGATCCATCACTACCTGTTGCATTTGTTATACAATAGTGCAAAGGTAAGTTAGCAGAAAACCCTCCACCTGTGGCAACAAGGCTATCTACCTGGGGACCAAAACTTCCAGAATTACTATCAATGCCATCCCCAGACCCTCTGAGGGGAATTCCATAAGATTCTTGATTTCCCGCTGTAGCTACAAAAGATAAATAAATTGTACTCCCAGTTATTGATACTAAATGATCGGGCTCGGGAGAATCATCATTATTAGCTGAGTTCCAATTGTCTGCGGAATCGGCATAAAGATAAGAATCTCTTCCGCTAAATAACATATTTGGCGGTCTTATTGTACTGCCTGCATCTCTTTGAACAGGTTTGCTTTTTCCCATGGTTGATTTTGGCGGTACTTTATAATTAACAAAAACTTGATTAAAGCGACTAAGGTCTGTAATGCTTGCAAGAGATCCCGATGTTCCAATTTGTTGGGGAGAGATAGCTGTATCAAGATGAAGGACTAAATCTAAGTCATTATTCAAACTAACTGGTAAGCTAGTGATTGGTCTTCTCGAAACATTTACCCGTGTTTCACCAGAACCCTTAGTAGGTTCTGAACCAAAACCAACTGAATACGCTGCATTTTGTGGTTTCTGGGAAATACTTATTGGTCCCTTGTTAGAAATAGCAAAAGGTATTGCATCTCCGCAATCTGTATTTGCACGCCATTCCTTTAAAGACTCATCTATTGCCGTAACAGAGTGATTATCATTAAAAAACGAAAAATTGGAAGGAAGTCTTCCTGAATTTATTAGTTCTAAAAGTTTTGATCTAGCAGTCATATCTTATTTAGTTGTCCTTGTTTATTTATCTTCTTTTATACCGTGAAAATCATAGAAAGACTTTTTAAGATTTTCTTTTTCTTCTTCTGTTTTAGCAAGATGCCATTGCCACCCAAAAGACTTTTTTTTCTCCTTTATTTTATCTGAAAGGTTGTTATTATTCCTTTCCATTAATAATATTTTATTTTCTGAGGTTTCGGGAATTTCTATCCCCAAATCATCAGCTATATTATATAAAGTAAAAATATCCCCAGATTTGTGAGCGTTTACAGCCTGTTTAAAAACTTCCTCAAGAGAATCATTTCCTACTTTATCCGGATGAGTTGCTTCGACTATTTTTCTATAAATTTTCTTGGTTTCTCCTGTTTTAACTTTGATATTTTTTTTATCTTCTTGTTCTTTTTTTATGACTTGCGTCTGCTGGGATACTTTTTTAAGATCATCTTTAAATATTTCCTTAAGGTCTTTGTCTGTTTCTTCTAGGATATGATCAACCTCTTCCAATTCAGCAGACAGAAAGCGATATTCTAATCTTAATTTTTTCTGTTTTAAAATAAGAGATTTTTTATTCATGTCTTAAATAGAAAACGGCGGGACAAAGCCCGCCGTTTCCATAAATAACTTTTTTAAAAAAACTATTAGCTTACAGAGCCGCTCCCTCACCAAGCGAAACAAGGACTAGTAAGCCACCTTGAACTTCAACTCGATAAAATTGCGAATCTTCACTGTCGAAAAGGACAGGTCCACCACCGCCACGGAAGATGATATCTTTGTCAGCAGCAACATCAATACCCGCAGATGAGGTGATCGCTGCTCCGAAAGATACGGCAGCACCAGCAAACTTGAGCTTATCGTCACCGTCCTCGTCGTACTCGATGCTTGCGTCAAAGCCATCACCGAAATAAAGCTTCTGATCGTCTTTAATCAACATACCCACCGATGCGGTAATTTCGCCATTGATTGTGATAACATCATTAGCGTCTGAACCAAGGGTAACGTTTCCATTAGCGTCCAGAGTTGTAAAAGCAGCCGTGCCACGAGAATTAGCACCGATGTTAGTACCATCAATAGCACCACTATCAATATCAACGTTGGTCATTGCTTGATTGTTGGCATCCAAAGCACCAGCAAGCTGGGTAATTGTGACGCTTCCGATCGTACCGCCGTTAATCTTATCACCAGAAATCTGGTCATTAGCTAGAGTCAGCGTACCACCCGAAACATCAAGTGTTTTACCTGCTCCAACAGTGACATCGGATGTTGCAATGGTTGCACCGTCGATGGTTCCACCGTTGATGTCAGCAGTTGTTACAGTGCCGAGGTTAGCGATCGTTGTGCTAGCGAACGTAGAGTTCTTGCCAAAAACAATCTGCTCCGAGTCGTCAGTAGTAACAAATTTCAGGTAAGAATTATTACCCTCTTTAATATCAAGAGCCGCTGCTTTGTTGTCAGCAAGCGAAGCAACAGACTCATCAGCAAACTTTAACGAAGGATCATCACCCTCAGCAGCGAATAGAATACCACTCGAAGCAGTCATGCCAGACGTCAGCGACACAGCATCTTGGAATGTCGTCGCACCTTGCACGCCAACTCCCGAAGCACCTGCAATACTAATCTGGCTACCATTAACAACTGTCTGCTCAGAGGAGTTACCAAGCGTAACGCTTTCTTCGCCCGCAGCGAGCTTGACGGCACCACCACTGGTAACTGCTAATCCATTAGAAGCCGAAAGCTTTCCTGAGAAAGTGTTGTCTCCGGTAAAAGTGTTATTAGCACTTGTTGAAACTTGTCCTGTTGTAGCTTCTTCGTAAACGTGATTCAAAGCAGCAATAACAGAGGCAGTTGCACTACCTGAGAAGCCCGACAGTAGCTGATTAGCGGAATCGGCGTCATCGCCACCACCAATGAGGTGCTCAAACTTCTTCGTATCCGAATCGATGTTGATACCACCAATCATAGCAACATTAGCTAAATAAGAACCTGTTGTAATTGCACTACTCATAATATTTCCTCCTTTTATGAGTAAAAATTATCAGAAACTCTTTATTGCACAACTAGGTCTTTTTTGCAGACCACTTCAAGAACCAAAATGTAACGGATTAGACAATGAAATAGGTTTGTGTTTTCATCGTATCGTATTTAGTATTCTGTTTTGATAAAAAACCAAAAAAAATACGTTTTTTATTCTTCTGTTACAGTTAGAATTCCACCGTCTGTAACACCTAAAGTAAATATGTTGCCATTTGAAGATGTCAAAGTCATTGAACTAGTAATTTCCAAGACAGTTTGACTATCATCTTGGTTTATTTCTATACCGGGACCAGCTTTGAATGTCTTGAACTGAAACTGAACGTCTTCTTTTTGTTTAAAGACACCAGTACCATCACCAAGGTTTGCTGCGGTATTGGTTTCTCCGCTTCCACCACCTCCGCCACCTCCAGAGCCGGAGATTGAAGGATTTAAAATAGGATTAATAACTCCTGGGATTGTGCCTCGGGTTCGACGACTCATATTTAGTCACCTCCACCAGTCCAGCCTTCTCCTAGTAATTCTCTTTGTTCTAAGGTGAAGTATCGGTTTACCCAACCAAAGACACTTATTTTACTAGCCGAGGATGCATATGCAGAAACTATAGTGCCATTAGTTAACATAAAACCGGGTAAAACTAAAACTAGACCTGCATTATCGGGGATAGAAACAGATGTTGTAAGAGTTGCCCCACTATCAAAAGATAAATGAAGTGTTCTATCCGTTGATACATCATTGTTGCAAGCATATAGCCACACTTCGTCTAGTGCGGTAAGGTCAGATTCATGAATTGTAGTAACTGCTCCCAAAGATGTCCCCGTAAGAAGAATCGGTAGCCCATCTGTACAACCACTAAGTAAAACCTTTGAGGAATCTACTTGGGATACATGTTGTGCAATTTGATTTGCAGAGAGATCATTAACTCTACCAGATAAGGGATTGTTTCTTTGTCTTGATGCCACTATTATGTTCTCCGACTTAGAATAACTAGTCTTAAATCAAAAACACATCCATATCATCCCCATAAAGATCAATGATAATTTCTTTATCTTCTAGTGACGAAGATGGGGGCACAACTTGTTTTATTGGAGGGATTGGAAGCTCTAAAACTTTTTCTTTTTGAGGGCGTTTTATTTTCTTGATATTTTTTGGAAGTATTATTCCTTTTCTGTTTGTCATGTCGATCCTCCATTAGCTATATTACTAGCTATTATAAGATTAGTCAAACATAGTTTTTAGTTTTGCATTCATTTTCTGAATCCATAAACGATCCACTTGAGTATTAAGTTTTGGTGAGTTGCCTTCTTCCCATAATTCCATTTCTCCTTTGGCGATTGCTTTCTTTAGAAAAACTTTTATCGCAACCAGGGGCGAAGAGAGTCCAACGTTTTCCATCATTCTATAACCAGCGAAAATAACGCCAACTAATCTCTTATTTTTGTTAATAATTGGAGATCCGCTAGAACCTGGCTTAGTTGGAATTGTGTATACTGAATATCCTTTATCGTGATAACCGGAAAACTGTCCTTTGAATATTAAAACCGTACCTGGCCAAAAAAGACCATGGGGTGCAGCCATGTTGGTAACTGTCTCGCCTCTTTTAGGTTCTTTCTCGGCAACCCTTAAAATCGGAGGGTTTGTAAGAACATCGGAAACACGCAGAAGGCACAAATCAAATCTTCTGTTTATCATAATGACCTTAGCGTCATGTTTGAAGCCATTTAAATCAACTGTTTTAAATTTAGATCCTTTATTTTCTACTCTGAATCCGTCTATAACTTGTGTTTTTGGGAATTTAGCTTCGCAAGAATGCCCAGCAGTTAAAACATAAGAAGTCCCTTGAGATACCTCACTATGAAAAACATAAGCACCAGAGGAGACATATTGCATTACAGCTTTTTGACATTTTTCTTCCTTAGTTTCGGGATTAATACCACAACCTTGAACCTCAACCGAATGCTGTATTTGTACAAAAGAATGTCTTGGTAATATTTCTTCTGATACAGGTTCTTTATTATTTACTGTTACGCAACCGCTGACGCAACTAGTTAATAAAAGTAACGATAATATAAGAAACTTGACGTAAATTGGTGATTTTTTTATCATAATATAGTAACTAGATTGAAAAGAGACTATTTATCCGTAGTAAATCAAACACATAAGATTTACCGTAAGGAAGAATATTAATATGTTTAGTAGTGTTATACTGTCAGGGCTACTGATGTTGTCAGGACAAAATATTGACTTTCCAGATGTTTGGAAAAAGATTGAAGGTAAATGGTCCTATGTTGGGGAAGTAAAAGAAAAACCTCAGATTTTGTTTTGGATAGAAAAGAAAACAAAAACTAATTCCAAAAACATAGTTAATAAAGAGATCAAAAAGATGCCATTTATCGTTTTGACTCCAAAAGGAGAGGTACTGGATTTAGAACCCCTCC
>MDTA01057283.1_pt1 | contig 10751 bp, 9 predicted proteins | sample 811151 | NCBI WGS metagenome assembly MDTA01 (sample SAMN05326648, study PRJNA326480) | marine metagenome | isolation source: seawater | place: Indian Ocean: South | collected 2010 | reverse complement strand
CGTTCTGGCAATGAAGTTTGCAATGAAGTAGTTTTAATTAGTAAGCAAATATGCTACTTTCTAATCTAATGCCGGGCAACAGAACGCCCCCTTTTGAATTATGACGTGTCTAAAAAAACTAAATATAAGATATGATTAAAACAAAAAATCACAAAATTTACGTAGTAATGTATCATTATGTTAGAGAAATCAAAAAAAGTAAATATCCTAATTTAAGAGGTCTAGAGTTAAATCAATTTAAAAAACAAATTAAATATTTTAAAAAAAATTTTAATATTCTGTCTAATGAGTCTTTTATAGAAATTTTAAATTCAAAAAAAATCCCAAAAAAAAAATCTGTTCTATTAACTTTTGATGATGGATATAAAGACCATTATAAATTTGTCTATCCATATCTGAAAAAACAAAAAATTTTAGCTAATTTTTATCCACCAATAATGTGCTTAAAAAACAAAAAAGTTCTCGATGTCAATAAAATTCATTTTATTTTAGAAAGAGAACAGGATAGGGATAAAATATTAAAATTAATTTTTTTATTTACTAAAAAATTTTTAAATAAAGACTCTGATAGTTTAGGCATTAATAGAATAAATACTAGCAGTAGGTATGATGATAAAAAAACAATTTTAATCAAAAGATTATTACAAAATCACTTACCACTTCCTCAAAGAGAAAAAATCACTAATAAAATTTTTGAAACAATATTAAATATTAATGAAGAACAATTTTCTAAAGAACTTTATATGAATAAAAATAATGTTAAAGAATTATATAAAAATAATTTTTCAATAGGTTCACATGGTTATAATCATTTTTGGTGGGGAAAAATAAAAAAAAAGGATCAAGAAAAAGAAATTAAAAAATCAATTGATTATTTTAAAAAAAATAAAATATATAATAAAAATTTTTCTGTATGTTTGCCCTATGGAAATTCAAATTACCATACAGATGAAATTATGAAAAAATATAAAATTAAATATGCATTAACCACAAAAGTAGGAGATGTTAATAAAGAAAATATCAACAACTTTTTTAAGATACCTAGATTTGACACAAATGATTTTAAATAAAAATTAATTTAATATTATTTTACAGTTTTAATTAATTTAGATTAATATAATAAGCAATCATGCACTTTATAAAAAAAATTATTTTCTATCTTAAAACTGAGGGTATTTTTTACACTTTTAAACACATTTTAAGATTTTTTTTCAACCCTATTCTTTATAAAGCAAGACCAACTTTGATGAAAATTAAAAAAAAACAATTTCAAAAAAAATATAATTTTATTTTTCCAATTAGTGATTTTTTATTACCCCCTGATTATCTAGATTTAGATAATTTAGTTGTTCAAACTTTAAAATTAAAACCTAAGTTTGTTTTAGAATTAGGAACTGGTTATTCAACTTATGCAATAATATTCGCACTAAACAAATTAAAAAAAGATTCGGGTCATGAATTTAAATTTTATGCTGTTGACCAAAATGAGAAATATTTAAATGACTTAAAAAAATTTATTCCAGAACATTTATCTAGCCAAATTAACTTTTTTTATCGCCCAATATTTACAAAAAACTATAACAATACTTTAATGAGTTTTTATAAAGATTTACCTAAGGAAAAATACGATTATATTTATGAAGATAGAAGAGACCATGAAATGACTAAATTAGCAGGAGATATATTAGAGTACGAGCATACTCTAGACCAAAATGATAGACTCTCTTTTACAATAGATGGAATGCCAATAACTACAAATTATTATAAAAAAAATTTAAAAGGTCGTTATAAAATTTCTGGTTCAGTAATTCATGGTACAAACTTTGACTCTATATATTAAATAATATTAGTTATGAATTTATAAAAATGGACTTTTCAAATATAAAAAAATTGGAAATAATAAAAAAAAAAATATTTGAAATTAAAAAAATTAATATTCTTGAACTAGGTGTTCAGAAGGGGATATCAACAAAAATGTTTTTAAATATATGTAACAAAAATAATGGCAAGCTTACTTCTATAGATATTCAAGATTGTTCTAAAGTGAGTAAAAGTAAAAGATGGAAATTTATTAAATCATCAGATGATAATTTTAATTATATCAAAAGTAAAATTAAGAATAATAAATTTGATGTTCTTTTTATTGATAGTCTTCATGAACCGAACCATGTAAAAAAAGTTTTCTTCTATTATTATGAATATGTAAAAAAAAAGGATTAATATTTATAGATGATGTTGTTTGGCTTCCTTATGTAAAAAATGAAATTAGGGATAATCAATTTGTAGAGAGAATAAACAGGTTAACTTTTGATAAAATTTTAGAAATATATAATTCAAATAAAAATAATTTTAGTTTAGATATTAACTTTAATGGATCTGGTCTAGCAATAATTAGAAAAAATACTAACAAAAAATTGAATGAAGAAAAAATTATTAAAAATAGAATGGGTAATTTAAAAAATATTTTTAAAAAATATTTATATGCCCCAAAACCTAAAAATTAATTCTTAAAATAAGAAAATTTTATTTTTTTAATTCCGCCTGAGCGGCAGCTAATCTTGCAATCGGTACTCTATAAGGAGAACACGAAACATAATCAAGACCTGTTTTTGAACAGAAAAAAATACTTTTAGGATCACCTCCATGTTCGCCACAAATTCCCAACTTAATTTTTTTATTTTGTTGTTTTCCTTTGTTTACTGCTATCTTGACCAAATCTTCGACTCCCTCATCAATTGATATAAATGGATCTATTGAAAATATTTTATTATCAATATAATCGTTTAGAAACTTTCCACTATCGTCTCGACTAATACCAAAGGTAGTTTGTGTTAAATCGTTCGTTCCAAAACTAAAAAATTCGGCATGTTTGGCTATATCTTTTGCTTTGATTGCTGCTCTAGGTAATTCAATCATAGTCCCCACTAAAAAATTTACCTTTATTTTATTCTCTTTTTCAACTTCTTTTGCAACTCGAATTACAAGATTTTTCATTATTTTTATCTCTGCCTCTGTTGAAACAAGTGGTATCATTATTTCAGGAAATGCTGATTTAATTTTATTTTTTTGTAGATCTGTTAAAGCTTCAAATATTGCTCTGCATTGCATTTCATAAATCTCTGGAAAAGAGATCCCCAATCTACAACCCCTATGTCCGAGCATTGGATTTTGTTCATGAAGTTCCTCTATTCTCGATATTACTTCCTTAAGATCTGCCCCTACAACATTTGCAACCTCAGCAATTTCTTTTTCAGATTTTGGTAAAAATTCATGTAACGGAGGATCTAGCAATCTTACAGTTACTGGAAGCCCATGCATAATTTTAAAAATTTCCATAAAGTCTTTTTTTTGATGTGGTAAAAGTTTTTCAAGTGCTTTTGCTCTATCTTCTTTAGTTTTTGATAAGATCATCTCTCGAACTGATAAAATTCTCTCCTCGTCAAAAAACATATGTTCTGTTCTACAAAGGCCAATACCCTCAGCCCCAAAATCTCTTGCAGTCTTGGTGTCTAATGGAGTTTCAGAATTTGTTCTAACTTTAAGTCTTCTTATATTGTCAGCCCAACTCATTAATCTTGAAAAATCACCAGATATTTCTGGTTTTACTGTTGGAACATTTCCTAAAATAATTCTGCCAGACGAACCATCTATTGTAATTATATCTCCCTCCTTAACTTCTTTTGTTGATGTTTTAAAAAACTTTTTTTCATAATTAATATCAATTTCACTTGAACCTGAAACGCAAGGCCTACCCATTCCCCTTGCTACTACTGCAGCATGGCTTGTCATTCCACCTCGAGCCGTAAGTATGCCTTTAGCAGCATGCATGCCTTGTATATCTTCTGGAGATGTTTCTATACGAACCAAAATAGTATCCTGCATCATACTATTTAATCTTTCAGCTTCCTCGGAACTAAAAACTACCTTGCCACTTGCCGCTCCTGGTGATGCTGGTAGCCCATTTGCGATAACCTCTATCAAGCTTTTTTCATCTAAAGTAGGATGTAATAAAGTATCTAAAGAATTAGGATCTATTCTTTTTACTGCTTCTTTTTTTGAAATCAATTTTTCTTTAACCATATCGACTGCAATTTTTACAGCTGATTTAGATGTTCTTTTTCCTGACCGAGTTTGTAAAATCCAAAGCTTTTTATTTTCAACTGTAAACTCTACATCTTGCATATCTTTATAATGTTTCTCTAATTTTTTGAGTATCTTATTTAATTCTCTATAAACTTTAGGCATAGACTCTTCCATAGATGGATCATTTACTTTTGCTTCTTTTCTCGCTTTTTTGGTTATGTATTGAGGTGTTCTAGTTCCTGCAACAACATCCTCTCCTTGGGCATTAATTAGATATTCTCCATAAATTTCACTAGAGCCATCAGATGGGTTTCTTGTAAAAACAACTCCAGTTGCACAATCATTTCCCATGTTTCCAAATACCATTGATTGTACATTAACAGCAGTTCCCCACTCAGCAGGTATGTGATTTAATTTTCTATAAATTTTTGCCCGATTACTTTCCCATGATAAAAAAACAGCGCTAATTGCACCTAACAATTGTTGATATACATCTTGAGGAAAATGTTTACTTGTTTTTTCTTTAATAGTATTTTTAAAATCTTTAATAAGCCCATCCCAGTCCTGTTCATCTAACTCCGTATCTAATAGAACACCCTTTGTTAATTTGAAATTTTCAATTAAGTCCTCAAAATAATAGCTTTCGACTCCCATGACAACATTGCCGTACATTTGAATAAATCTTCTATAACTATCCTTTGCGAACCTTCCATTTAAGGTTTTCTTTGCAAGAGCTTCTACAGTTTTGTCATTTAATCCCAAATTAAGAATTGTGTCCATCATTCCAGGCATGGAAACCCTTGCTCCAGATCTAACTGAAAGTAAAAGTGGATTTTTTAAATCTCCGAATTTTTTTGATACATCTTTTTCAATTACTTTTAATTCTTTTTTAATTTCAGATATTAATTTTGAATTTAATTTTTTTTTATCTTTGTAAAAAATTTCACAGACTTTTGTTGAAATAATAAAGCCAGGTGGAACTGGAAGACCCATTCGGCCCATTTCAGATAAATTGGCACCTTTACCACCTAAAAAATTTTTTGAATTTTTTATTTTTTTGGCTTGTTTTGATTTAAAACTTAAAATTAGTTTATTCATTATTTGCTTTTAATAATTGAAAATTAATAAAATTTTGAAATGTTTTACATAACAAATTGATAAGTTCCAATCTATTTTTTCTTAATATTCCATTGTCTTCATTTACTTTTACATTATCAAAAAACTCAAAAACTTCTCTTTTAGCACTAGCGAGAATTGACAAAGACTTTTCATAATTTTCATCGTTATTTATGTCTAGGTAATACTTTTTTATTTCATTAATTTTTTTAAACAGATTTTTCTCAAAATCACTTTTAAAAATACCAGGATCTGTAGAATTAGTTATTTCAATTTGATTATTCTTCATTTCACTTTCCAGTATATTGGATGCTCTTTTATAGCTTGAGGTTATATCTGCACCTAGTTGATTGTTAATAATTTTATTTAAACTTTTTGCTTTCGCATAAGTTGAAAATAATTTGTTCAATGAAAAAGAGGAAATTGAAGCATCGATTATATCAAATCTAATTTTTTTTTCTTTTAAATAGTACCTAAATCTATCTTTTAAAAAATCTATTAATTCTTTTTGTAAGTTCTTATTAATAAGTTTATGTTCCTGATCATAATATAAGTTTGATGAGAGGGATATATAATCATTAATTTTTAGATCTTTTCTATTTTCTATTATTGTTCTAATAATACCAAGAGCTATTCTTCTTAAAGCAAAGGGATCCTTTGAGCTTGTAGGCTTTTCATTAATACCAAAAAAACCAACTAAAGTATCAATTTTGTCTGTGATAGATAAAACTATACTGAAAGGTTTTTTTGGAACTATAGAATCAAGGCCAACCGGTAAGTATTGTTCCTTTATTGCTAAAGAAATATCTTTATCAAATCCTTGCTGTGCAGAAAAATATCCTCCCATAACACCTTGAAGTTCTGGAAATTCTCCAACTAAATCAGATGTCAAATCAGTTTTACAAATTGAAGCTGATAACTCAACTTTTTCTTTGCTTATCAACAATTCATCAGAAATTGATCCACCCAATTTTCTCATTCTCTGTACTTTATCAAAATATGTTCCTAAACCTTTAAAGAAATTTATAGATTTTAAATCTGATACTTTTTTAAGTAAATTTTGGGTTTTATCTTTATTCCAAAAAAATTCTGCATCACTTAACCTAGCTTCAACTACTCTCTCATTTCCAAGTTTGATGAGTCCCTTTTGATCTTTTCTATTTGAAACAATTAAGAATTTATTAGTCAGATCATTCTTATTATCAAAAGTCGGAAAATATTTTTGATGAGATTGCATTGTTAAAATAGTAATTTCTTTAGGAATTGTTAAAAACTTTTTATCAAACTCACACATTAATACATTTGGATTATCAACCAAATTTATTACTTCATCAAGTAGTTGAGGGTTATCTTTAATATACAAATTTTTTTTATTAAGTATTTTTGAAGACTGTTTTTTAATTAATTTAAATCTTTTATTTTGATCAATAGTTACACCTTGTTTATCAAAAAACTTTTCATATGTTTTAAAATCTTTAAAAATTTTTTTCTTATCTTCAAAATCTTTGTCAATAAAAGTAGAATTTGAAGAAATCAGATGATAAAATTTAAAATTAATTATCTTTTTATTAAATATTGATAAAATTGATTTTAATGGTCTGCCCCAATTTAAATCAAAATTGCCCCATTTCATTGACTTTTTCCATTGGTAGGCCTCTAGTATTTTTGGTATGAACTCTTCTAATAAATCATGAGTATTCAATATTTTAGGTCTTGTTTTAAAAAAGTAAAATTCACCTTTATCAGTTTGATTTTTATATAAATCTTTTTTTTCAATTTTATTAGATTTAATAAAACCCTCTAATGCTTCTTTATGAGCATTAGTTTTTGGTCCTTTGACCTCTTGTGGTTTAATTCTAATCTGTTTATCTAAACCCTCAAAAACTATGATTAATCTATTGGGAGTAGATAATGCAAAATTTTTTTTTGAATTAATTGATTTTTTAATAAAAAATCTTTGAAACTCAGATAAAAGATTTTCACGAAAATTTTTTTGAAGTTTTGCTGGAATTTCTTCACTAAATAATTCTAAAAAGAACTCTGACATTTTATATTTGGCTATTAATCCAGATTGCAGCAGCTGACTTAGTTATTTCTCTAATTCTCCCAATATATTCTGCTCTTTGAGCAACACTAATTATGCCTCTTGCATCCAAGATATTGAATACATGGCTTGCTTTTAAGCATTGATCATAAGCTGGTAATGATATCTTTTTTTCTACCAATAGTTTTGCCTCTTTTTCATGCATATCAAACATTTTTATAAGATTTTCTGTGTTAGCATATTCAAAATTATAAGCTGAAAATTCTCTTTCAGCTTGATGGAAAACTTCTCGGTATTCAACACCCTCATTATTCCAAATTAAATCATAAACGTTTTTTTTCCTTTGGGTAAACATATTAATTCGTTCTAACCCATAAGTTATTTCGACTGAGACAGGTTTACATTCAAAACCAGCCATTTGTTGGAAATATGTAAATTGTGTTATTTCCATACCATCACACCAAACTTCCCAGCCAAGTCCTGCTGCACCCAAAGTTGGACTCTCCCAGTCATCCTCCACAAATCTAATATCATGATTTTTATAATTTATGCCGATTATTGATAAACTATTTAAATATAGTTTTTTTATATTGGATGGAGATGGTTTTATTATAACTTGAAATTGATAGTAATGCTGAAGCCTATTAGGATTATCTCCATATCTTCCGTCTGTTGGTCTTCTTGAAGGCTGTACATAAGCTGCCTTCCAAGATTTGGGCCCAAGTGACCTTAATGTTGTAGCGGGATGAAAAGTTCCAGCTCCCACTTCCATGTCATAGGGCTGTAAAATTATGCAACCATGTTTGCTCCAAAATTTTTGCAGATTTAAAATTGAATCCTGAAAAGTTTGAAATCTTATTTTTTTTTTATTCTTTTTAGAGGCCATATCTTTGCCAAATAGATCTTTCTTCCAATATATTTGCAAGCTGGTCTATATGATCATTTGATGATGATAATTTTTTACTTAGCCAGCTTTTAGATTTTTCAAATTTTTTTATAACTACGTCATCTCCAAACTTTTCTTTTAAAATTTGGTTAGCATTACCAACTTCATCTATCAGACCCAGTTCTTTAGCTCTACGGCCGGACCAAAATTCCCCAGAAAATAACTCAACATCATCTTTTTTAAGTTTAGTGTTCCTGCTCTTTTCAACAATTTCAATAAAATCTTTGTGTAAATCTAATTGAATGCTTTTTAATCTTTCAATATCCTCTTTTTTTTCTTCGAGAAATGGATCTAAAGTGCTTTTATTTTTTCCAGCAGTATGAACTCTTCGCTCTACTCCGACTTTTTTAATTAGTTCAGTAAATCCAAATGAAGAATAAATAACTCCTATTGAGCCTATAATTGAGCTACTATTAGCAAATATTTCATCTCCAGCGCACGCAATTAAGTAACCTCCAGATGCTGCTACATCCTCTGCAAATACAATAACTTTTTTTTTATTTTTTTGGGCAAGTTGCCTAATATAATTGTAAAGAAGGTGTGATTGCACTGGGGAACCACCTGGAGAATTAATAGATATAGCAACACATGCTGCTTTTTTCACAGAAAAAGCCTTTAAAATAATCTCTTCTTGTCCAGAGAAATCAATTCCCTGTTTAAATTTTCCTACATTTCCAATTACTCCACTTAATTTTACATGTGAAACAATTTTTTTCTTTTTTAAAAACGAGAACATCATTAACCTTTACAGAATTTTTATGTGAATATAAAGACACCTTATAATTGAAGATTTGGGTGCGTCAATTGATAAGTATCAAATAAAACTTATTGTACTAACTTGAGGGCCTATGGGCACTGTAGTTCAACTCAAAAATCAAATTAATAATTCTTATTTTCAACTTAAAAATTCAGTTGAAGAAAAGTTAATTTTGGTTGAGGAAAAAATTAGATCAAAATTATCAAGTGATGTCGAATTAGTCCAAAAAATGACTGATTACCATCTTGAAACAGGAGGTAAAAGGCTAAGGGCTTTGTTAACATTAGGTTCAGCTAAAATGTGTGGTTATTCAAAAGGGATTAGAGACATAAACTTAGCAGCTTGTGTTGAATTAATTCATGCTGCAACTTTAATGCATGATGACGTAATAGACAATGGATCTTTAAGAAGAGGAAAAAAAACACTCAATAAAATTTGGGATAATCATTCATCTGTTTTAGTAGGAGATTATTTATTGAGTAGATGTTTTGAAATGATAGTGGATGATGGAAATATAGAAGTTTTAAAATTGTTATCTTCAACATCTGCAAAAATTGCACAAGGAGAGATATTACAACTTCAACATAAAGGTGAGGTTGATATGTTAGAAGAGACTTATTTAAAAATAATTTCTTCAAAAACTGCTGAATTGTTTGCTGCCGCAACAAAAGTCGGGGCCATACTTTCTAAAATGGAAACAAAAGAAAAAGAAGCTTTAGAATTTTATGGTAGAAATCTTGGACTTACATTTCAAATAGCTGACGATACACTAGATTATAATTCTGAATTAAAATTATTTGGAAAAAAAATTGGACAAGATTTTTATGAAGGAAAAATTACTCTACCAATTATTCTTTTATTTCAAAATGCAAAAGCAGAAGAAAAAAAGATTCTGAAAGAATTATTTTTAAATATTAAAAGAGATGAAGATAATTTAAATTATACTTTGTCTTTAATTAAAAAATATGAAATAATAAAAAAATGTTATCAAAAAGCTCAACATTATATTAATTTAGCTTTTAATTCTTTATCAATATTTAAAGATTGTGAAGAAAAAAAAATTCTTGAGAACTTAACTTCTTTTAGTCTATCAAGAAATTTCTAGGGACTTAATAAACTTTTGGTCCACATATTTTTTTCATTTAATGTGTATTTTAATCTCTCATGTATTCTATTGTCTCCATCTAACCAGAATTCAATGCTATAGGGTTTTAAGTTAAAACCAGACCAGTAATTTGGTCTAGGTACATTATCTCTATTATTATATTTTGTTCTATATTTATCTAAGGAAAGAGAAAGTTCATCTCTACTTTTTAAAGTACTACTTTGTTTTGAAGCCCAAGCTCCTATTCTGCTTTCATATGATCTTGAGTTATAATAATCATCAGCTGTTTTATCTTCTACTTTATTTAAAATTCCAACAATTCGAATTTGTCTTAACAAGCTTTTCCAATGAAAGCACATAGATGCATTAGGATTATTTTTAATATCATTTCCTTTTTGGCTATTTAAATTTGTATAAAAAACAAATCCATCCTTATCATATCCTTTTAATAGCACCATTCTTACTGAGGGAATTCCCTCTTTATTAACTGTTCCTAAAGCTAAAGCATTGGGATCATTAATTTCTTTCTTTTTAGCTTCATTAAACCAACTTTTAAAAAGTTCAAATGGATCATCTAGATCTAAGAAGCATTTATTAAGCCCCAATGAGTTTTTTTGATTCATAATTTTAACAAAATAATCTATATAATATAAATAATGTCATTTAATACTTTTGGAAAGTTTTTTCGTTTCACAACTTG
>MDTA01042276.1_pt1 | contig 10752 bp, 8 predicted proteins | sample 811151 | NCBI WGS metagenome assembly MDTA01 (sample SAMN05326648, study PRJNA326480) | marine metagenome | isolation source: seawater | place: Indian Ocean: South | collected 2010 | reverse complement strand
AGAAATTTCCTGACCTGTCAACCTGTTTAATAATGTAGATTTTCCTACAGATGGTAAGCCAACCAATGCAACACTACTATCACCCGATTTCTTAACATCATATCCCTCACTACTTCCTCCTCCACCTCCCATGATTTTATCTTGTTGTTCTCTTTTCAATCTGGCCAATTTTGCTTTTAATTTTCCAACATGAGAATTAGTAGATTTATTCTTTTTTGTAGATCTTATTTCCTCCTCAATTTCTTGAATTTGATCTTGATAAGAACTCATAATTTATCTACAAATTAATCATAACATTATTTCTATTAATATCTATCAATATACTTCATTAAAGTCCAAAAATTCTTTTTCCCATTCTCACCTATTATTCAATAATCTATAAATACAATTAGCGAATAAGAAATTAAATCATAGAACAATACAAGGGTTGAACATGAATAAAAAAATTAATACAATCTCATATTATGATCAATATTCTAAAAATTACGACTCATTCTATTCAAACATTCAAAAACATAAAATGATGTTATTAATGTCATATATGCCCAAATCAGAATTAATTTTTGATTTAGGTGGTGGTACAGGTATTTTTTCTGAATTTACCAATGTTCCTGTAATTAACATTGACATATCATCAAAAATGATAAGATTTGGACTAAAAACTAGAAAATATCTTTCCATCGCAGCCGATCTAGAATTTCTACCCATACGAAAAAATTCTATTAATTCTTTTGTTTCATTTACAGCATATCAGAACACAAAAAATCTCAATTTATCAATTAAAAAACTAAAAATTACACTTACAGATAATTCAAAAGGAATTTTCACCCTCCTTACAAAATCTCAAGCTGCCAATCAAATCGAAAATATATTTTCGAAATATGATATACTCCATGAAAAAATACCCACAAAGACAGAAGATATATCTTATTTAATCGAACTCTAACTCATATTCATCTACTTCATAATTATCATAATTTTTGACATCATCTTTCAATTCTTTCTCTCTCTCAAATTTGTAATTCTCTATGGTTTGATATATTTTTTCAGATTTCTCTAATTTGATTCTATTTTTTCTATAACTTTGAAAATCTTCTTTTGCTTTTAATAGATCTGCTTGATTTATAATGCCCACATAATTAGATCTTAATATGTTATATTTTTCAGCTCTTAGTATGGGTATCTCTTTCTCAAATAATATATCATAAGCAACTTCAGGTAGATTATAATTTTCCAAAAATATAAACCCAAATTTTATCGAAGCCAAATTTTCAGCAGTTTGTGGGCCTCCTCCTGTTGGATCTAATATTAATAGGATATCGCCATCCTGTAATTTTTGACTCCTCTTTAACTCATTAATTGCCCCATTAGAAAATTTACTCAAAATTTTTATTGGGACGCCACCATTATCCATAGTAACCCATAACATCTTTTCCAAGGAATTAATTTGATCTTGGGATTTTCTAATTTCATGTTTTAAATTTCTTGCTTCATCTTTTATCACCTTTAATGATCTATCTTTTTCATCTATAATTTCATTCTTCAAAGTCTCTCTTATAATTTTTATCTCAGTTTTTTGCATATTTTTTCTCAACCTATCAATCTCTTTTCTGTAAATTAAATTCTGAGCCTCTACTCTACCCGTATGTGCTCTTAAATTATAAATTATTTCCTCCCGATAAACTATTTCCTCCAGTAAATTGCTTACTCGTCCTATCAACTCCATATCTTTCTCATGATAGTCTTTATCTTTTGATATCCCCTCAATTTCAGTTTCTTTTTTAGAAATTAATTTTATAGCTGCAATGCTATCTTTAACAGATAGCCCTTCAACTAACAAACTTTTCGCAATATTTTTTTCTTTATTCGATAAATCTTCCTTATTTATTTTCTTAAAATTAGTATCATATTTCTTATATGCATAATAAACAGCAGCTATTGCATCCCTCTCATGTGAGTCAATTCTATGTTTATCAATTAATTGATCTGCATATGATCTTTTTCTCTCTTTACTCAACTCTATATCAGGCGTAAATACCTTGATATTATATGTTGCCGCAAATTTACTTACAAATGTAGGGACTGGTTTTACATCAGCACAAACTAATATTGGTATCCCATAACTTGCCAACTCATTAATTAAATTCCCTTTAGATAAATTTTTCTTTGAAAAAGAAGTTACTAACCTCCCCGATAAATTTAAGATGGCAACCCCTGTCGTCATACCCGGGTCTATACCAACTATTAATCTCCTTATCCCAGAAAAAGATCGTTCCCCTTCAAAACTACTTGCATCTAATTTTTTATGAGTAACTAATTTTTTTCTTGGGCTCCAAATATTTACTTTAGCAGGATAAAAATTTGAATTTGATAATATTTTTTCAACCTCATTTCTTCTTTCAAAAACATGATATCTAGCATTTTTTGCTCCATATTTTGTGTTATTTATTATCTCGTCATATTCAAATTTATTTTGATCTAATATGTTTTTAATTTTATTTGCCTCTCTAAACACAACCTCTTCATTATTTCTTTGATATCGACTTTGTGACCACCCCCCTTTTGAAGATCCTTTTGGTTTCCCAATTTTAATTAATGTTTCATTTTCATATGGTTCTAAAATCATCCCAATACCTTTCTGTACCAATTTAACTAGCCCTTTAGCTGTTTTTACGGCAGATAATTTCTTTCTATTTGTTATTATTTCATGTCTAAACATAAGTTCCATTAAATTAACTGTTTTTCCAGACTCCGTCAGATTTACATGAACTAAATTACTATCTGTAGGTAAATTATCACAAAATGAGGCAATTGTTTCTCCCTTTCTAATAATTTCAGATGGATTGTCTGTCGCAATATATTCAAAACTGTTTTTTTTAATTAAATTCAAAAATTTATTTCTTGTCAAAACAGAATATTCTTTCGTAGATCCATCCTCAAAAACAGCAAATGCTGCAATTTTTACCCCCTCTCTTCTTTCAGTTGATGCCATCGGAAGCACATCAAAACCAATAATTGAACTATTATTTTTCATTTAAAATCACGCAATAATTATTCTGTAATATATTCCATTACTCCATCAAGACTCGTTTCAATATTAAATTTTCTACTAAAGAAATTTAATACATTTACAACATCTCTTTCCAACAACTCAAGTGCATTTTTATGATTTATCTCCTCTGCTTGAGGAAAATCAATTATCACACATTTAATATCATCATGACGAACAATAATATTATGTTCAGAAATATCTCCATGAACAAATCCCCCCTCTTTCCATGCAATTTTAATAAACTCCACAATTTCCTCTAACGATTTCATTGGATTTGGTAACTTGTTTAACTTCACCAAATCAATTCCGTCAACAAGTTCCATTTTTATAATATGTCTATTTTGAGCCATTACCTTAGGGACAGACAAACCTAATTTATGTGCTTTATCTAACCATTCCTTTTCTGTCTCAGCTGACAATCTAGATGCATATAACTCAGATATATGTCTCTTATTAGCGGTATATCTTCTTTTTTTCTTTACATGTTGAAATGAAGTAAACCCAACCCTATGTAACTTTAAAACTACTTCATTTCCTTGATTATCCAACCCATAATATACTTTAGACTCTTTCCCTACTCCTTTTTCTCTACCAATACTCACAATTTCTTCTTTCATATAAAGTGCATTCAAAGCCAAAGCATCATAACCATGTATCGTTAATTCATATCCAATAAAATGACCAGACCACCTATGAACTAAATCTAATTTATGACATTTTTTTAATAATCTTTCACTTTCTTGAACAGAACACCCGCATACTTAGAAATTAATTCTATTTCGACATATTCTGCATGCCTCATCCCGACTTCAACCCCTTGCAATATTCTCAAATCTTTTTTTGAAAGATCTTTTAATACATTTGCACCTATTAAAGTCATAAAAATCCATACCCTATACTTAGCACTATACCATTAATTATTGCAGTAATAAATAATTCTTTTGCCTATCTCAAATCGAATATTCCTTATCTTCTTTTTTTATAATTCATATCTTATTCCATGAATTTATAATCATAAAAATAAATAAAAATATATGAGTCTACCACTCGTTGAAAAATATCGACCAAAAACAAAAACAGATTTAATTGGAAACGAGGTAGCAATAAATGGTTTAATTTTATTCTTAAAAAGATGGACCCCCAGAAAAGCACCTATGGCTTCACTTTTATTAGGTCCAGCAGGTTCAGGAAAAACATCATCAGTTTACGCCATCGCAAAAGATTTAGGATATACAATTATGGAAGTCAATGCAAGTGACTCTAGAAATAAACAATCAATAAAAGATATATTAGAACCAGCCACAAGGTTCTCAGAATTAGAATCAGATACAAATAAAAAAATAATTTTGATGGAAGAAGTAGATGGTTTATCAGGAACTCATGATAGGGGTGGTCTATCTGAATTTTTCACAATCATAAAAAATACCAATTACCCCATTATATGCACTGCAAATGATCCAGAATCACAAAATATCATAAAAATTATGCGGCGTAAAGAATTTAGAACATATAATTATGAGAGATTGGATGAATTTCAAATATTTGAATTAATTCTAAACATCGCAGAATTAGAAAATATTACTATTGATGAAGATCAAATTGAAATTTTAGCAGAAACCGTTTCTGGAGATCTCAGAGCAGCAATAAACGAATTAGAATCACACAAAGTTGGAACTAACTCCGTAAAAATAGAAGAACGAAATAAAATGAAACCACTTTTATCAATTTTAAACGAGTTGTATCGTTCTAAAAATTATGAAAATGCAAAAAAAGTATTTTCCAATGCACCAAGTGATTACTACAAAATCTTACTCTACATCTTTGATCAAACATATAGGCAATGTCATACACCTGAGGAAATATCTACTGCATATGACCAAATAGCAAATGCAGATCTATATTATAACAGAATCATGAAAAGCCAAAACTGGAGTCTCTTAAAATATTTTTTCGAATTTATTGGTCCTGGAATACAACTTTCTCGTCCAAGTAAAACTTACAAAAAAATTAATTCATTACCCAATATCCCAACTGCATTCATGGCTAGAGGAAAAGCAAAAAATGTTAAATCAAAAGCAATTAAATTAGCCCCGAGTATAGCTCCTAAAATACACATATCAAAGAACCGTTTCATCAATCAAGAATATCCGCTAATTGAAAAAATATTATTAGGTATAAATGGTGCTGATGTTGCTGCTTGGTTAAATCTCAATGATGATGAAATAGAAATAATTTCAAAAGGAAAATCAAAATCATCATTAATTGAAAATATAGAAAGTTCTCGAAAAAAAATTGGTTTATTTAATATAAAATCTGGTAAAAAAGATTACAATCCAACAAGCATGTTAGATGAATTAGCATATGAAGAAAATAATATAGAACAAAAAAAAGAAATTATTGATGAAGAACAGAATGAAAATCAGTCTTCATTAGAAGATTATTTTTAATTTCTGACAAATAATTTTCTAACAAACATACTTACAGGATCATAATATCTGTCGACTACCCTTTCTTTCAAAGCTATGATTGCTTCATCAGTAATAGGGATTTCTTCAGGACATACTTCGGTACAACATTTAGTTATATTACAATAACCAATTCCAAAATCTTGTTTAATTTCAGGTACTCTATCTAAAGTATCCAAAGGGTGCATTTCCAAAGAAGCTAATCTTAATAAAAATCTTGGTCCAGAAAAAGCATCTCTTCGATTATGTGAACGTAAAACATGACATACATCTTGACATAAGAAACATTCAATACATTTTCTAAACTCTTGAACTCTGTCAACTTCCTCTTGAAACATAGTATGATATTCTTCACCATTTGGGTGTGAATATGGTTTTATTTTTTTATTTACTTCATAATTCCATTTTACATCTGTAACTAAATCCTTGATTAAAGGGAATGACTTCATAGGTTTAATAACCAAAGGTTCGGATAAATCATAATCTGTCAACTTACTCATACACATCAGTCTTGGTTTTCCATTAACCTCAGCAGAGCAAGATCCACATTTACCTGCTTTACAATTCCATCTTACTGCTAAATCAGGAACTTGAAATGCTTGTATCTCATGCAATGCATCTAATACAACCATTTTTTTATCTACATCAACATTATATGTCTCAATTCTAGACTCATTCTCAGTATCTCCTCTTTGGATTTGAACATCAATATTCATTTTCTCATTCATTAGTATTCCACCTCAATTAATTCTGCTAATTCTGCAGGTATTTCACTCATAAACTCTTCTTTCACTTCTATTCCTCCATCATCCCCTCTTGATAAAACATATAATGTTTTAGTCAAATCTTTTTCTGAATTTGGATAATCATCTCTTGTATGTGCTCCTCGGCTTTCTTTTCTAGCTAAAGCAGCTTCTGCAAATAGAATTGAACTAGTAATCATTCTCTTTAAGTCCAAAACTTCATGCCATCCAGGATTATATTTTCGATCACCATCACATCCGGATTTTTCTGTACGCTTCTCTAATTCTCTAATTTTTACTAACCCCTCTTTTAATTTTTCCTCACTTCTTATGATTCCAACATACTCTCCCATTATTTCTTGCAAATCTCTATGAATTTCATAAGGGTTTTCTGTTTTATCATCATCAAATGGACTTAAAACCTCTTTAATAATATCTTGAACTAACTCTTTTGATGGATTTTTAAAATCACTTTTACTTATCGCTGATTTGGCAGCATGCTCGCCAGCTCTTTTTCCAAATACAATTAAATCAGAAAGCGAATTACCACCAAGCCTATTTGCTCCATGTAATCCTGCACCAACCTCACCTGCTGCAAACAATCCATTTACGTTGGTTTCTTGTGTTTCTGGGTGTACTCTAATCCCTCCCATAATGTAGTGTGTCGTTGGTCCTACCTCCATAGGTTCTTTTGTAATATCTAACCCAGCCAATGTTTTAAATTGATGATACATGGATGGCAACTTCTTTTTCACATAATCTGCTCCTCTATGACTTATATCTAAAAAAGCCCCTCCATTAGGACTTCCTCTGCCTGCTTTTACTTCAGATAATATCGCTCTTGCTACTACATCTCTTGTTAATAATTCTGGTGGTCTTCTTGCTTCTCTATCTCCATCAAGCCAACGTTCTGCCTCCTCTGGAGTCTCAGCATACTCACCACTAAACATTTCAGGCACATAGTTGAACATGAATCTTTCACCTTTACTATTCCTCAATATTCCACCTTCACCTCTAACCCCTTCAGTTACAAGTATACCTTTAACACTAGATGGATAAACCATTCCCGTGGGGTGAAATTGAATAAATTCCATATCCATTAATTCAGCACCGATATCAAACGCCATACTATGACCATCACCAGTATACTCCCAAGAATTGGATGTAATTTTATAGGATTTACCGATTCCACCGGTCGCTAATATGATACTTTTGGAATTGAATAAAAAGAATTTACCATCATCTCTTTGATATCCAAATGCGCCAACGATACTATTATTTTCTACTAAAAGATTGGTTATTGTCAACTCCATATGTATGTGGACATTTTCTTCATGAACTACTTTATCTTGTAAAGTTCGAATTAATTCCAAACCAGTTCTATCTCCAACATGAGCTAATCTTGGAAAACGATGGCCTCCAAAATTTCTTTGGTTTATTTTTCCATCTTTGGTTCTATCAAACACAGCTCCCCATCTTTCTAATTCTAATATTCTATCAGGAGCTTCTTTGGCATGTATTTCTGCCATTCTCCAATCACCATGTAATTTTCCTCCTCTCATAGTGTCCCTAAAATGAACTTTCCAACTATCTCTATCATCAGCCATTCCAAGTGCAGCCGCCGCCCCACCTTCAGCCATTACTGTGTGTGCTTTACCCAACAAAGATTTTGTTACTATTCCCACTTTTGCTCCAGCTCTTCCAGCTTCAATAGCAGCTCTTAATCCAGCACCACCTGCACCGATCACTAAAACATCATAATCATGTTTTTCAATACTTTCATATTCTTCTTCTATGTTATACTTCATAATATTTCACCCAACAACCAATGGCAATACAAACCTAATGTATAGATCTGAAATTAAGATAGATGTCAAACTTGCCCAAAAATACACATTATGATTAATGTTTAACCTCTTTACTATTTTCCAACCTCTGTATCTAATGTAATTTATCATTGATCTCATAGGTCGGTTCACACTACCTCCAACAACATGTTTGCAAGAGTGACAAGATAATACATATAATGAGAGAAAAGTTGCATCAATGGCTATAATAATTGTTCCTATCCCCCCAGCTAAAGTGTTAAATCCACCTGTAAACAACAATCTAAAAACCTCATAAAGATGGAAAAATGCCAAAATAAAAGCAACACCAAAGAAATATCTATGAAGATTATTCACAATATAGGGTAATTTACTTTCTCCCTTATACTCTCCATGATTTGCCTTTGCTTCAGATATTGCACAAGCAGGCGGATCCCAAAAGAACGCTCGATAGTATACTTTCCTAGCATAATAACACGTTGCTCTAAACCCTAATGGTGCCCAAATTAAAATCAATCCAGGCGATAACCACTCGGGCCATCCTGGAATTTTAATATCTGGATTAAAAAAAGGACTAATAAAATGTGTATCACCAATAAAAAAATCATAATTTCTAAAATCTATGGCTACCGCCCACATCGCATAAATTCCAAAAAGAACTAAATAACCACCTTGAATTAAAGGCATTATCCACCAAGCATCTTTTCTAGATGTTTGAAACCTATTCTCTTCCACCATTGGAAGTTGTACAAATTCTGTCATAATATATCCAACTAATTACAATAAATAACTTAAAAGTAACGACTATGTATGATTTTTTTGAAGAAAAAAACAAATATATATCCATTTTTTGATACATATTTTTGTATTTTTGCACAATAAATCAAACTAAATTTAATATTATTCAAAACCAATTTTTTATCAAAAAAAATATTAAATTAACTTAATTATCAATCCTCAACTATCAAATATATAACATAATAATTTATCAAATAATTGTAATTGATATTATGTCTAAATTTGTAGATCACCCTCTTATCAAAAAGGATACAATGGAGACCAGAATATATCAACAATTATTATTCACAAAAGCCGTAAAATCAAACTCACTAATTGTCCTACCAACGGGTTTAGGGAAAACGGTCATATTCATAATGGCAATCGCACATTTCATAAAAAAATTTCCAGATAAATCAGTTATAATATCAGCCCCTACAAGACCATTAGTAGATCAACATTTTGAATCATTAACTAAATTTCTTAATATAGATCATAATAAAATTCAAATCATTTCAGGTTCGACACTCCCCATCATTCGAAAAAATATTTGGCAAGAAGCTCAAGTCTTCATTACTACCCCACAAACTCTTAGAAATGATATCATTGATAAAAAAGTAGAATTGAATAAATTTAGTCTAATTTGTTTTGATGAAGCCCATAGAGCAATTGGAGAAGACCCATATGTTTTGTGTGCTCAGGAATTTCATAAGATAAACAAATCAGGAAGAATACTTGGATTCACTGCCTCACCAGGTAATCAAAAGAAAATATTTGAATTAATGAAAAACTTATATCTAAACGATTTCGAATTTATGGATGAAGACCATCCACAGGTAAAACCTTATACTCATAACACAAACGAAGAATTCGTTTGGATAAATTTACCAGAGACATATAAAACAATTTTAACAATATTAGAAACTGAAGTAAAATCACATCTAAAATATCTCAAACAAATCGGAGTAATAAAATCAATTGTTTTATCTAAAAATTCAAAAAAACAATTAATACAAATTCCAAAAAAACTAAATCAAATAAAAAATGAAATTGAAGAAAAAGACTATTTTGAGACACTGGGCAGATATGGTCAACTCATGCTACTATATCAAGCAATGGAAATGATCGAAACTCAAGGAGCACATACTCTTTCAAAATATATTGATGATAAACATATTGAATTTCAAAAAACAAAGAAAAATTCTCTAAAAAGATTCATAAATAATTCATCTATAATTAAAATCCAAAAACTAACAGATGAATTGTTAAATAGTAATACACTACATCCCAAAATTTCTACTTTAACGAATATTGTGAATAAACAATTAGATACAAAACCAGACAGTAAAATAATCATTTTTTCAAATTACAAAGCTACTACATCATTCATTGTTGATAAATTGACTAATATTGAAAAAATAAAACCCCATAGATTTGTAGGTCAATCATCATCATCATACGGTAAAGGATTGACTCAGAAAGAACAAAAATCAATAATGAATGATTTTAAAACTGGTAAATTTAATGTATTAGTTAGTACTAGTGTGGGGGAAGAAGGACTAGATGTTGCACAATGTGATATGGTTATTTTTTATGATGTTACACCATCTGCAACCCGATTAATTCAAAGAAGTGGTAGAACTGGAAGAAAAAGAACCGGAAAAATCATTATTCTTATAACAAAAAATACTAAGGAAGAAGGTTATTTTTATGCATCACAAAGACAAAAAAAATCAATTAAATCTTCTATAAAAGATATTAAATCAGCAATAGAAGAACATAAAGAAAACCAAAACCAAACTAATTTAGATTCATTTATTGATCCACCATCAACTATTAATGACGAAAAAAAAATTCTTGAAATATATATTGATCACAGAGAAAGAGGT
>MDTA01014823.1_pt1 | contig 10753 bp, 7 predicted proteins | sample 811151 | NCBI WGS metagenome assembly MDTA01 (sample SAMN05326648, study PRJNA326480) | marine metagenome | isolation source: seawater | place: Indian Ocean: South | collected 2010 | reverse complement strand
ACGCGTTTGGATGACCATCCTCATTTTTTTTGGGAAGATACCGGAAAAATCTCTGATGCACCTTCTGAACTTTTACAAATTAAAAACCTACCTAGACCACCAGACAAGCACAAAATTACAAAAGTAGATGTAATAATTCGTCTGAAAAAATCGAATTAATCATTTAAAATTCATCAGATTTAAATAACATTTGAATATTATTTTTTATAACCCCTGGATACTAAAAGAACAAAAAGTGAACAAATGTCTAACAATATAATATGTTTATGGTTTCCTTATCTATCAGTAGAAACTGCATTTAAAAATGAACCTGAATTTACAAAGAAACCTTTTTCAACTATCGAAGAATACAAAAAACGACAAATCTTACACTCAATAAATCCTTTTGGTCGGTCCTTAGGGCTAAAACCTGGACTTGGCCTTTATGAAGCTCATACATTATGTGAAAACCTCAAAACAGAAAAACGTGACTATAAAAAAGAGTTAGCTAGCTTAAAAATGTATGCAAAATGGTGTTATCAATTAACTCCAAGAGTATCTGTAGAAAAAGAAAATACCATAATGCTTAACATAGAAGGTTGTACTCGCCTTTTTGGAAATACTTCTAATATACTAAAAATAATTAATAAGAATTTCAAAAATATCAATATAACTGTTTTTTCAAGCTTAGGTGAAACTTCCTCCATAGCTAAATCATTAGTCAAATTTAATACCAATAAAAAAATAACAACCAGATGTGATCGAAAAATTCGTCGTTTTTATTACATTCCTAGTAAAAAGCTTAATACAAATAACTCAAGAAAACAAAAAGTTATAATAAATAAGCCACATGTACAATTAAATCTAATACCAATTGATGCATTAAATTTAACCTCTGCTGAAACTTCCGAAATGAAATACCTAGGTATAGAAACAATTAGTGATTTACAAAATCTTGGCTATCAATCTATAGCAATACGATTTGGGCCACAAATAGTTGAAAATTTAAAAAAATTTATTGGTATTAATCCTGAACTAACATCATTTTTAAAAATAAAGAAACCTTACTCTAATAGCATAAGATTACCTGAACCAATAAGATTAATACCTGATATACAAAAGTTGTTTGAAAAATTAATAATATCCGTTTGCAATTATCTAAAAATTAACAACAAAGGAACAAGAAATCTAAAAATAGATTTTCATGAAGCTTATAACAGAAAAAAATCAATAAAAATACAAACCTCAGAGTTTACATCAGACTCAGTTAAATTCATAGAATTATTAAATTTGAAATTACATCTTATTAAGTCAGAGATTGGTATAGATTTCATAAGAGTTGTTGCTAATAAGGTAGAAACTCTATTACCTATACAAAATAGTCTAAATCTTAGCATTTCCAATAAAACTAATACACTAAAAAAAATTGTAGAAAAAGAAGAATATAAGGATTTGATTTCAAGGCTGGGTAATAGGCTGGGCTTTGATAGTTTAATTTACCTTCATCCAAATGAAAGTCATATACCTGAAAAAAATGTAATAAAAGTGTCCGCTGCTTATTGTTTGCCAGCTTCATTTTGGCCAGAATCTAGATTGCAAAGACCCTCTTTAATATTCAAACCAGAAGTTGTAAAAGTTATTAAACTAAAAAAAACTCCAACTTTATTTGTCTGGAGACAAAGAAAATATAACGTAATTATTAGTTTTGGACCTGAGCGTATAGCCCCAGAATGGTGGTTTGATGATTGTTTATGGCGTACCGGGTTACGTGATTATTGGAAAATTGAAACAGCCTGCGGTACCAGACTATGGTTATTTGAAACAAAAAATACAGAATTTAAAGGAATTTGGTTTATTCATGGTACTTTCATTTAATAATGTATTGTATATTCCAAATGAATTACTGAAAGAAATTAACTCTTATGAATAAAAATCTAAAACAAGAACCAAAAAAAAATCATACCTCGCAAGCTGTTGGATTAGATATTGCGCTTTCTTTAGCAAATTTCATAACCGGAAAAGATAATTTGCATTATGGACTTTGGGATAATTTAGAAATAAATTTAGGAAATCTTGGACTCGCACAAGACGCCTATACAAAAAAATTACTCTCTTATTTACCCAAGAAAAGAAATCTCAGTATATTAGATATAGGAGGAGGTGCTGGCGAAACGGCAAAACTCTTACTGGATCTTGGACATAAGGTTACAATAATTGTTCCCAGTCCAATTCTAGCATCTCGATCTAAGGAAAATACAAAAGGCAAAGCTACTATTAATTTATGTACGTTTGAAGATTACAATTCACAGAAAAATGAGCACTTTGACATATGTTTTTTTTCAGAAAGTTTTCAATACATCCCTTTGAAAGAAGCATTAGCCAAAGCTTCTAGACTACTTGGCAAAAATGGACAAATTCTTATTGCTGATTGTTTTCGTTCAGATAAACGGAAAAAAAGTACTTATAGACCTCCAGGAGGGGGACATTTTCTTACCGATATGTATAAGGAAATTGAAATTAATAATCTAAGCATAATAAAAAAAGAAGAAATTACAACATCCGTATCGCCTTCAATAGATGTAGAACAAAATTTCTACAAAATGCTTGGTATTATTATAACAAGAGTAACAAAATCTTATTCAAGAAAACATCCATTTATTTTTAAAATAATTAGTAACGCTTACAAATTATTTTTGAATAGCAAAAAAAGAGGCAAATTACATGATAGACTATATGGAAATCTACGTAACTCTGAAATATTCGAACATTATAATCATTATATGATATTTTTATTAAAGCCAAACAACTAATATTAAATATTTTTTTCTTTAATTATACTTTATAAAGTTGGAACAAATAAAGAACAAATGACTAAAGATTATGTGGAATTATGTATAAGATCTAATTTTAGCTTTTTAGATGGGGGAAGTCATCCCGAAGAGTATGCTCGTCGATCTTTTGATTTAGGACTAAAAGCTTTTGCCATAACTGATCGTAATTCAGTATCAGGTATAGTAAGGGCTCATAATGAGATAAAAAAATTAAATAGCAGCTGTGAACATAATATTTGCAATACAAGATTAATTCCTGGAACAGAGATTAATACTTTTGACGGTTTAGTGATAACTGCTCTAGCCAAAAATCGTAAAGGTTGGGCAAATATATGTCTTCTTCTAACCAAAGGAAAAATTGCAGAAAAAAAAGGTGTATGTAAAATTATAGTAGATGATGTACTTAAATACGGAGATGACATTGCGCTCCTATTACACCTCTCAGAAAAATCAAATCATAAGAAATGGGCTCAGTTAGCAAAAAGGGTTATATCCAAATTCCCTACTACTGCATTAGTTCTATCCCCCAAGTATGAGGGGAAAGATCCTCAATTATTTATGGAAGCTTCAGAAATAGCTAGAAAGCTTAATATTCGTCTTGCAGCTTCAGCTTGTCCTATAATGCACCACGGATCAAGACGCAAACTAATTGATATCTTAAGAGCTATTCATAAAAATTGCACGGTTGAAAAATTAGGATATGCCGCAGAAAGAAACGCAGAGCGTCGAATAAGAAGTCCAAAGGAATTAGAACAAATATTTTTGGGTTATGAGGAGGCTTTGATTAATAGTGCAACTATTGCTAAATCATGCACTTTTTCATTGGATGAATTACAACATGAATACCCCTCAGAAGTTTGTTCTGGAGAAGACCCTGACAAAAAGTTACTACGGCTTACATATGAAGGGCTGCGATGGCGATATCCCAAAAAATTACCTTACAAAATAAAACAACAAACAATACACGAATTAAAACTTATAAAAAAATTAAATTACGCTCCATATTTTTTAACAGTTTATGATATTGTAAAATTTGCAAGATCTAAAAATATTTTATGCCAGGGACGAGGGTCTGCTGCAAATTCTATAGTTTGCTTTTCTCTTGGTATTACCTCTGTTAGTCCTGAAATAGGCACTATGGTATTCGAGAGATTCGTATCAGAAGCTCGAAATGAGCCCCCAGATATAGATGTAGACTTCGAACATGAAAGACGTGAAGAAGTTATCCAGTATGTCTACAACAAATTTGGACGCCATCGTACTGGCTTATGCTCTACTGTTGTACATTACCGTAGAAAAAGAGCCATTCGCGAAGTCGGAAAGACAATGGGTTTATCTATTGATATTATAACCGTATTATTATCTCAACTGTCAGGATGGGAAAAGCCCGGTTCGCTAAATGAGAAATTACATAAGGTTGGTTTAAATCCTTCTAATAAAAAACTAAATCAAACATTAAGACTAATCGAGCAAATAATTGGATTTCCAAGACACCTCTCTCAACATGTGGGCGGTTTTGTTCTGACCGAAAATCGTCTAGATGAACTAATACCAATTGAAAATGCAGCAATGCAGAATAGAACTGTCATATGCTGGGACAAAGATGATATAGATGCCTTAGGTATATTGAAAGTTGATATATTGAGCCTTGGGATGTTGACCTGCATAAGGAAAGCCTTTTCTCTTATTGATACTTATCATGGAAAAAAATATGAACTTTCAAGTATACCTTCAGAGGACCCCAAAGTATATGACATGATTTGTAAAGCTGATACCATTGGTGTATTCCAGATAGAGAGTCGTGCACAAATGAATTTTCTTCCTAGAATGCTACCCAAGTGCTTTTATGATCTAGTAATCCAAATTGCAATTGTACGACCTGGGCCCATACAAGGTAATATGATCCATCCCTACATGAGACGTCGAAAAGGAATTGAGGACATAGAGCCTCTTCCTAGTCCTTTAAAAAAAATTTTGAAAAAAACTTTAGGAATCCCATTATTTCAAGAACAGGCTATGCAGCTTGCTATAATCGGAGCTAATTTTAGCGCTACGGAAGCAGATAAATTGCGTCGATCTTTAGCAACTTTTAAAAATGATGGTGATATAAGTGTTTTTCGTAATAGATTTATTAGTGGCATGTTAAAAAATGGCTATAAAAGGGATTTGTCTGAGAAATGTTTTTCACAAATAGAAGGGTTTAGTAAATACGGTTTCCCAGAAAGTCACGCCGCTAGTTTTGCTTTAATCGTGTATGCTTCTGCATGGATTAAGTTTTACTATCCAGAAATCTTCGCATGCGCCTTGTTAAACTCACAACCGATGGGCTTCTACTCAATAAATCAAATTATCCATGATGCTAAAAAAAATGACGTGGAGGTCCTTCCCTTATGTATAAATAATAGTCTGTGGGATAATACTATTGAGCTTGGGAACAAAAGTAAATTATCACTTCGAATTGGCTTTAGACAAATTAAAGGTCTATCAAAAACTATAGTAAAAAAAATTATTCATGAACGTAAAACCGGATTCAAGAACATTCAAGATTTTTGGTATCGCACAGATTTATCATATTATATTTTTTCAAAACTTATAAAATCAGATTGTTTTTCTGGCCTAGGGTTAAACCGAAATGAGGCATTATGGGAAGCACAAGCACTCCGGTATAAAGAAAAAGATATTTTATTTAAAAACATTTTATATAATACAGCTTACATGAAACAACTTACTAAATTACCAAGTACAACAATAGGTAATGAATTAATTAAAGATTATAATTCCCTAAAATTTAGCTTGCGATCTCACCCAATGAAATTGTTACGTAGCATTATCAATAAAGAAAAATAATTCAACCACAATAAACAAACCTTATGTTCCGATCAAGGCCTAAAACAAGGTTCAATCTTGTTGGATCAATACTAGGGTTAACTACCTGACCATGCACAAGTATACGGGTGTTTTCAGGATATTTCATAGCCTCTAGAGCCGTCTCCGGCTGTCCAACCAAAAAACTTAAAGTATCCGCCATACACAAACCATTTTCAGCCACCTCACTGGGAGGTCTCCCAATTTCTTCCGAACCTTTATTTTCAATATTAACTTCTGATAACCCATTTGTATCAGTGGATTGACAGCCTTGGAGTAGAATAAACATAGCTACCAGTACAAAAATTGATCGTAACAACTTATACTCCTTTCAATAATCAAACTTATTAGTTTCTTCTGTTTTTAATTAACTCTTCAACAACTGCCGGTTCAGCAAGCGTTGATGTATCACCCAAATTCGTAAAATCATTCTCTGCGATTTTTCTAAGAATTCTTCTCATAATCTTCCCTGACCGAGTTTTCGGCAGACCAGGCGCCCATTGAATTATGTCAGGCTTAGCTATAGGCCCAATTTCTTTTCGGACCCAGCTTTCAAGATCATTCAACAAATCCTTTGTTGGTTTTGCATCAGCCATAAGAGTAACGTAGGCATAAATGCCCTGTCCTTTTATTTTATGGGGATAGCCCACGACAGCACTCTCGCTAACCATAGGATGTGATACTAGTGCACTTTCAATCTCCGCCGTTCCCATACGATGTCCTGAAACATTCAAAACATCGTCTACACGACCTGTTATCCAATAGTACCCATCCGAGTCCCGCCTACAACCATCTCCACTGAAATAATAGCCCTGAAAATCTGAAAAATAGGTTTTGACAAACCTATCATGATCACCATAAACCGTCCTCATTTGGCCCGGCCAGCTGTCTTTGATCGCTAGCACACCCTCACACTCAATTTCCAAAATCTCTTCGCCTGTGCTCGGATTAATTACAACTGGCATAACTCCAAAAAACGGTCGTGTTGCAGCACCAGGCTTTGTTGTTGTGGCTCCAGGCAAAGGCGTTATCATAATGCCTCCAGTTTCAGTCTGCCACCATGTATCTACGATTGGACACTTCCCCTTGCCTACAACCCGATTATACCAATTCCATGCTTCCGGATTAATTGGTTCTCCCACCGATCCTAAAACTCTTAGTTTAGACAAGTCACATTTGTTAACATATTCATCACCCTGGCCCATTAAAGCGCGCAAAGCAGTAGGAGCAGTATAAAATTGATTAACGCAATGCTTTTCACAAACACGCCAAAACCGGGATGGATCGGGATACGTTGGAACGCCCTCAAACATTAATGTCGTAGCTCCATTGGCTAATGGTCCGTATATTATGTAACTATGACCTGTAACCCAACCGACATCCGCTGTGCACCAATAGATATCACCATCTTTATAATCAAAGACGTATTTGTGTGTGATAGAAGCATATAAAAGATAGCCCGCAGTTGAGTGCTGTACACCCTTCGGCTTTCCCGTGGAACCAGATGTATAAAGAATAAATAGAGGATCCTCCGCATTCATAGGCTCAGGATCACAATATTTGCCGACTTCTAAAATCAATCTATCGTAAGCAAAATCTCTTGCTTCTACCATAGGAACTGACGCACCAGTTCTTTGTACAACTAACACCTTGACATCTCCACAGATGGTTAAAGCTTCGTCTACATTAGTTTTCAATGGGGTATTTTTACCTCCACGAGGCGCTTCATCAGCCGTAACCACTAATTTAGCCCCACAATCTTCAATTCTGCTTGCTAAAGCTTCTGGAGAGAATCCCGCAAAAACTATTGAGTGTATAGCGCCAATCCTTGCTGACGCTAAAATAGCGTATGCCGCCTCCGGTATCATAGGCATATACAATACAATTCTATCACCCTTACCTACCCCCAACTTTTTATAAACATTAGCTACCTTACAAACCTGCTCGTGAAGTTCCTCATAAGTTATTTTCTTAGCAACATTTGGATCATCAGACTCCCAAATTATTGCTGTTTCATTTGCTTTCTTCGATAAATGGCGATCAACACAGTTTACAGAGGCATTCAAAATACCATCTTCAAACCAGCGTATATGAACATTAGGTGCCTCAAATGACGTATCTTGCACTTTTGTAAACGGTTTAATCCACTCCAAGCTTTTTGCCTGATCACCCCAGAATTTTTCTGGATCAGCCACGGACATATTATACATATCCGAGTACATTTCTTCTCCCACCCATGCAGAAGAGGAAACCTTTTTAGTCGGTTTAAAAGTTTCGTTAACCATAGCATTTTCCTTTCCGACTTTGAGAGAAACAGTATTTATTAAACTAAAAGGCCTCTAATTCTTATCCCAAAACCACAGTCGTTCAACATCTAATTAAACTAAATAGTCATTTTATGAGTTCTTACGATAACTCAAAACCTCGATTTGCCGAGCCTATAATTTTCCACTTATTTTTTATTTGCTTCAATAGTATCTAAAGGTGTGCCCGCATTTACTAAATAACATTTGCAACAGAGGCTGCTAATAAATCAATATTGTCAGCCTGCAAACCGGCTATATTTATTCTGCTATCCTCCACCATGTAAATTCCAAAATCGTTTCTTAATTTTTCGACATTGCTTTTGCTCAGGCCTAATCTTGAAAACATACCTCTGTGTTTTTGTATAAAATCAAACCTATTCGAGTTTGTCTCTCTTTTCAAAGCTGCTGCCAAACTCATTCTTGTAGCTAACATCCGCTCTCTCATTCGTTCCAGTTCACTCTTCCACTCATTTTCCAAATTGGTATGACCTAAAATAAAATCCACAACAGCTGCACCATGGTCTGGAGGGAAAGAAAATGTAAGACGATTCAGAGACTTCAAGTTATCTTGGATCAAAGAGGCTTCTTCTTGGTTCGACGAAACAACCAACGCTGCACCAACCCTATCACGATAAATCCCAAAGTTCTTTGAACATGACGTCGCTATCATCATATTTGGAACGGATGACGCCATATGGCGAAGTCCAACCACATCTGCGTCTAAACCATCTCCAAAGCCCTGGTAAGCAATATCAATTAATGGTACCAAATTTTTTGTTAAGCAGAGTGTCGTAATTTCTTTCCATTGAGAAAAATCAAGGTTCGCACCCGTCGGATTATGACAGCATCCATGGAGTAAAACTATGTCTCCAGCCTTGGACCCTGATAAATCGTTCATCATGCCACCAAAATCAACCTCACATGTCGACTCATCAAAATATCTATATGTCAAACTCTTTAGTCCAAGATGTTTTAAAATTGCTGGGTGATTAGGCCATGTCGGATCAGAAAGCCAAACAGTAGTGGAGGGTCTGGCCGCACGGATCAACAGGAAGAGCTGATGGAGCGCTCCCGTTCCTCCCGGAGCCTGAGCTCCACTTATCTTTAGACCCAGTGTAGATGTTCCCAATGTTAAATTACTGATTTTTTCAACAAAATTTAACGAACCAAGCAAGCCTACATAACTTTTTGTTTTTTGACTGCCATGGAGCTCCAATTCAGCTTTTTTGACAGCAGTCATTATCGGCGTATTACCTGTCTTGTCTCGGTATACCCCTACACCCAGATCTATTTTGTTTTTTCTATCGTCTTTTGCATACATACTCATGAGTGCCATGATTTTATCTGTCGGCTGTTTCGTTAAATCTTCAAACATTTGATCGTCCCATCTTTAAACTCTGTTTTTCTATAATAACCCTTGATCTGGTTAATATTCGTTTTTCATTTTTAGTCCTAACGCATTTAAAACCCATCTTTTCATACAGAAGTATAGCCCTTGGATGGTCCAGTGAATTTGTATTAACAATAACCTTGTTAGTTTCACAACAGCCCCATGACATTTTGAGAGCCAATCTCAAAAGATGTGTTCCATAGCCCCGGCCTATAGCATCAGGAAGAAGTCCAAAATAGGCCAATTCACAAATATTTGTCTTCCGCCTGTCTAAAATAAAAAAACCTGCCGTCCAACCATCAATTAAAAAAGTAAAAAATTCAACACTAACATCAAACAAAAACTTTTCAACATCACCTCTCTCGCAAAATAGTTTGTCAGTCCACTCATAATCTTCTCCAACTCGCTCATACAAATTCAAAAAATAGTTAACTGGCGGATTTTTAGCCTTAATCAATAGAGTGTTTGGTAATGCCTCTTCTTTAAAGACAATCTCAGGCGGTTCATCCATTTCTAAATACGAAACCGTGTATTCTATCTCTTCGCCCGGTAGAAACCGCATCTATTTTGCATCCACAGGCAGGTCAGGTCGAGACCCCCACTCACACCAAGAACCATCATAAAGTGCTACGCTCTTTGCTCCTAACAGATCAAGAGCAAAGAATATAATAGCCGCTGTCACCCCTGAACCACACGAAGCGATTATAGGTCTTTTAATATCAACTCCTTTACTGGTGAAGACATTTCGTAAAGAGTCAAAATCTTTAAAAGTGTTATCATCATTTAAGAGTTCCTTGTAGCAAATATTAGTTGATTTCGGAATATGGCCTGACCTTAAGCCAGCTCTTGGTTCAGGTGCATTACCAAAAAATCGATCTTCCGACCGAGCATCAACTATTTGCGAGGGGTCCGATAGTGCCATTTTTTTCACGTCTTTCCAATTACAAACATAATGCTTCTTTAATTTAGAATTAACGCTGGGTCCGGCAAGCTTGCTTATTTTTGATGACACTGGCCGTTTTTCCAGAACCCACTTCGGAAAGCCTCCATCTAAAATGGAAACTGTACCGACGTCAAATAGTTTTAATAACCACCAAGCTCGCGAAGCAGAAAACTGGCCCGCACCATCATAAACAATAATGTGGTGATGATGACTTACTCCTATTTTTTTTAATTCGTCATCAAATTGCTCTGAAGTCGGTACCATATGCGGCAAGTCATTGTTTCGATCTGAGAAGTTATCAATATCAAAATACTCGGCACCTGGTATGTGACTCTGCAAAAATTCTTTTTTTGGATCCCTTTTTTCACCCGGAAGATACCAACTTGCATCGAGAACTTTCACCTTTGTCGATACCAAGTGATCCTCCAGCCATTGCGTT
>MDTA01011930.1_pt1 | contig 10754 bp, 10 predicted proteins | sample 811151 | NCBI WGS metagenome assembly MDTA01 (sample SAMN05326648, study PRJNA326480) | marine metagenome | isolation source: seawater | place: Indian Ocean: South | collected 2010 | reverse complement strand
GTATCACATAGATCACGCATATACACAACGTGGACATGAGAAAGGTAACTATAGAATGAGCAAAGACTTTATTAACTGCACAGAGGTAAGGGAAATAGGAGGTGACAGAAGAGAGATGTTTAATTTTGAAATGAGAAATTGGACTAGAGGAGGAAGACATATACTTGTATGCCCACCAAGTAAGGCAATTATGCAGTTTCTAGGGGCTGAACAATGGCTTGAGCAGACAATCAAAGAACTTAGGAGATTTACTGATAGGGAAATAAGGATAAGAGATAAGAAAAAAGCAATAATAAGTGGAAAATCGTTAAAAGAGGATCTGATGGACTGTCATGCAGTGGTTACGCACTTGTCGAACGTTGCAATAGACGCTGTATTATTCGGTATACCGGTTTTCGTAAATACCTTAAGCGCAGCCTTGCAAGTGAGTAGCGGAATGATGTCGAATATAGAAAATCCAGCATATCCGGATAGAGAAATATGGATAAATAGTTTAATGTACCAACAATTCAAAATGGAGGATTTTGCAAGTGGAGAAGTTTGGAAAGTCAGAGAAAGATGGGCAGAAGGTAAACTAGTAATTGGAAGGATTAATGGCTAATGCTACACAGAGAAGAGCCTTATTTATTGCCAGCTACATTACTAAGATATCTTGATCAGGGTTATTACACACCTGAAGTATGTGAAAAAAAGGCAGAAGATGATCTGAAAAAAAACAAGAAAAGATCAAAACAAACACTGATAACAAAATACAATACATATTACAATCCTAAGCTTTTTGATGAGGTATTTGGAAAATCCGTACACTTTCATAAGGAAAATAGCAAAACCTTGCTGCTTGAAATAATAAATGGAAGGCCATATATCTTTATAAACAAGACAAAGCCTCATATTGTACCTTATATAAGATGGATAAATCATATGGTCGCATTAGGACAAATGCCAAATAATCTTGAACTAACCGTATTAAGCGCAAAGTTTAGGTGCCAATATAGCGATGGGAGCCTAAAACACATTAATAATATATTAGGTGTCGCACATAAAGAGGGTTATCGTGAAATTCCATTTCTACCATACTATGTGGTTGAACCATATTGGGTGTGTAGACGATTAAAAGGAATGAAAACAAAGGAAGCAATTTTGGAGATGAAAAAAAAGACAACAACAAGAGGTGATTTGGAAGGAAAATGCTTCTTCAGGGGCAGTATAAATAACGAATTAAGAAAGGTTCTTTTTGAAAAGGGGAATCGCAAATATTTATCTATAGACGAAGATGGTAAAGACTTTCTGGACAGCTGTAGGTATAAATATATACTTGATGTAAACGGATTAGATGGTCACTCAGGGAGAAGATATTGGCTAACTCACATGAAAAGACTATTGTTCGTCGAAAGACATGATGACCATAAGTTATTTTTTGAACTCGAGAATGGAATAAGGAACGGTATTCACTACGAAAGCTTTGACGTCAATGATCTATCAGAAATGTACGAGAAAATAAAATATTATGAAAAGAATGATGATAAGTACAAACAAATGGTGAAGAAACTATCTGAGTTTAATGAACAATTCTTATCATATAGAGGATTAGTACAGTTCTCAAAGGACTTATTTGAAAGACTACAAGGAAAAAATAAAATGTGCTAAATTATCAAATGAATACTTAGATGCATTTAGATGTAGATGATCACTATTATCCACAGAGGAAGAGAGTTGTTGATTAATGTATACGAAGTAATCAGATGCTGATGCCGATAGAGGAAGAACCTTACCAAAAAGATCTGAAGTGATGATATCAGGACAAAAACCAGTCGCGCTCGTAATAGGATAGATGCCACAACTCATGGCTTCAAGGACAGGAAATGGACCAGATTCGTAGAGAGAAGGAGAAACAAGAACCTTCATTGCATTGTAAATTAAAGGATAAAACTTATAATCAGTCTTAACGATACGGATGAAGTCCTTGGAAAGATAATCTTTAGGAAATAGATTTTCCCAACCAGATCCTAAAAATATGATAGGGGTTTTGTTATTAACCAACAATTTTACAAGATCAAGTATAAGATTATAATTCTTTCTGCGTGTATAAGATGGTTTATTCCAATAACGACCGCAAAAGCCCACAGCATTACCATAAAAAGTACTCCAAGAATCAATTCCTAAACTGTTCACAACGACGTCCCGAGATCGAAGATCACGTAAAGGCCGGTGGAAAGTATGATCAACCCCGTAATGAAAAAGATGACATATGGAAGGATCAATGCCATTTGCAACAGCAGTAGCCAATTGAATAGATGAATTAAAAATTAAGGCACGAGTTTGATTAAGAATCTTCGGAGAGCATTGGTTGCGGTCATAGTGAGTATATAAACAAACTGAATTGGAAAGATATTTTGGGCCTTCTCGCTGAACGTGTCTTAGCAGTTGGCCCTGCTGAACAAATAAATGAAGTTCTGCAGAAGCCCACGGCTCTTTAAATGCATCAGAACGGACTGTAGATAGACCTAGAGCTCGTAGAGAGCGCTCAAGGTCTACAGCAATGCCCTTAAGCACCCATTCCTCATTTCCGTGGTACAGGGCATACTGAGCCATAATCAATTAGTGAGGGGGTTATCAGGAGAGTTATAGATTAAATCTATGGATAGACCAAACTCGCCGTATATAGGCTTATGAGATACTTGTTTAGAATCTACTAAGATATACGAATAGGGAGGAAAAAAGACATGATCAAACCGACCTGAAAAATCAGCCGAACTAAGAAACTTATTGTTAAGAGCACTGTTGAGTATTGATATATTGTGATTAAGGCGTTTATCATTGTTATAAGAATCTATCCATACAGGTAGAGGATTATATTGATCATAAAACATTGATTCATTAACAGGTAGAAGATTGTGCATAGCAGCATGATCATTAAGTTGCTTCAAAAGCTGGATACGAGAAGGACCTACTCCCCAGATACGATAGGAATCGGATAAATTGAAAAAACATTTGAGTGATCTGAAATTTTGGTTGGGTCGGCTACCATCATGGCGATCCAGATGCAACTCTCGACCCAAAGCGGTGCTAGGATAAAGAATAATTTGATGGTCCAGGACCTTAAATGGACGCAATAAATTTGATATATTTTTGGCCACAGATAAAGCTAAATTCCTAAAAAATATAAAAGAATCAGAAGCAGGCAAGGAACTAAGTAGATTTTGATCATCTAGATGTATCTTCTTAAAGGCTCCATTTTTAAAAACTCCAGCCTTGAATAACTGCGGGTTGGTTTTAGGATTCAAATCGGAGGAATGTAGAAAATGCTGAACGGCTTTTCTGGCAGATTTGACACTAGGAATGTAACTACCACTAATAGAATCAAGAGAAACACTTGCATTTGTGACAGATAGAAAGAATTTGTCAGGAGTGGGGAGGAGTCCTAGCTTAAATGTATTATTGTTCCTTGAGATATATGAGGCAGAAGAATCGATTAATTGGTAATCATTAATTTTAAATGCGGGAGGGGAGGCCACTAGGTTAATGCTAAAATAGAATTATACATGGCAAACGCGCGGAATGAAATTTAAAAAACAATTTTGGATGCCTGATGGTGAGACTCATTTTAATGAATTAGATACCGAAGACCTGATAACTTACCAGAGCCAAATAAGATATATTGCGAGCGAATTAAGCGATAAGGGTACAGCAATAGATGCTGGAGCCCATATAGGAATTGCAACAGTCCATCTGAGTAATTATTTCAGAGAGGTCGTCGCATTCGAGCCATGCCATGAAAATTTTGTATGCCTGGCAAGGAACTGTGAGCAGATTGATAATATAAAATTAATGATGATGGGACTGGGAAGTACGAATGAAAGGTCAGTAATGCAATCAGTAAAAGACAACAGCGGAGCAGGATATATAAAAAGATTAGAAGAACGACAATATAGACCAAAGGACAGTGTCAACGGAATACAAAGGGATATTCGTCTTACAACAATTGATTCATTAGCGATTGATTGCTCACTGATTAAGATTGACGTTCAAGGATATGAAAGGGAAGTATTAGAAGGGGGAATAGAAACTATTAAAAAGTGCAAGCCAGTTCTATTGGTTGAAATGGAGAAAAACAGTGAGCGAAAGTCAGCTTACAAAGAATCATTATTAATCAAATCATTATTGAATAAAATAGGTTATAGAAATATAGTAGCTTGCTCCAGAGATGTAATTTTTGTACATTGCAACGAGGACGAAAAAAAGATACTAAGAGACAAAGCAATAAGAGTGGACAAAATGGTACTACAAGAAATGAAGAGCCTAATAAAAAAAAGAAAGTAGTGAAATCAAAGCAGCCTATCGACTAAACAATACCATTGCATCTCTCCCGCTTTCGATCCGTTTATTAAAGTCGGATAAATCCCTAAATTCAGTTTGCTCAAAAATAGAATAGCGGTTAAGTAATTGAGAGACAGTATTAAGAGTGGTCGAACGTGCTTCTATAGCTATAGAACGAAAAGAAGAACTCTGCAGTAGTGGAGAGATGGCATTGATAACATCACATTCTGACCCATCCACGTCAATTTTAATATCAGTTATGCCAACGCTAGAGAGTTGCTTAAATTGAGATTGAGTTAAAGCGGGCGAAAAATGGCATCCAGGTTTTGTAGAAGGATCAATAATTACTCCAGACCCGGCAAAATCCCCAATCGCTGAACGTACCTGGTTATGCTTATCCAACGCTAAAGGATCAGGAGAAACACCTACAAGATTCTGATCTGAAGAAATATATGCACAGATAGGAAAAATGTTTGATATGCGGTTGGTATGTATAGTTGTAAAAAGCTCAAAAATATTATGCGGCAGGGGATCTATTGAATAGACAGCAGAGACACCTAAACTGTAAGCAGCTAGTGAGTAAACACCGATATTGGAACCAATGTCCAGAAACACAGTATTCTCAGTGAAACTTTTTATCCATAAAATTGTTTCAGGTTCTTTAGTGGCAATAGTCTTATAGCGATAACTAGCCACGAGAGAGGTAGGGGATACCGAAACATTTTTTGAAAAAACATCACCATGGGTACGCTGGAGTAATTTATGCAAAGGAATGATATTTCTTCTTGATTGATTCCACATATGCGAGGTAACCAGAAAAATAGCGATGATTACATGGTAGACTAGAGAGAAGGACTTGCGGTAGATGAAAGCAATAATACTCGCGGGCGGCTTGGGAACAAGGTTGAGTGAAGAAACCTACCTGAAACCAAAACCAATGGTTGAAATAGGAGGCAAACCTATTATTTGGCATATATTGAAACACTACAGCCATTACGGAATTAATGATTTTATTATCTGTTGTGGATACAAAGGGTATGTAATAAAGGAATATTTTGCAAACTATATGATCCATCAAAGTGATGTGACTTTTGATTTGGGTAGCGACGAAATGCATGTACACAAAAAGCGAAACGAAGATTGGAAAATTACACTTGTAGATACAGGGGAAACATCACAAACTGGTGGAAGACTCCGAAGGGTAAAAGATTTGATAGATGGGACATTTTGTTTCACATATGGTGATGGAATCTCTGATATAAATCTTTCTGAACTAATAAGATCACATAAAATGTTCGGAACAAAGGCAACCGTAACTGCCGTTATGCCACCTGGTCGATATGGAGCTCTAAACATTGACGGAACAAATGTTCACTCATTCAAAGAAAAACCGCAGGGTGATGGTAGTTGGATAAATGGAGGATTCTTTGTACTGGAACCATCAGTAATTGATCTGATAGAAAATGATGACACCACCTGGGAAGCAGAACCATTAAGATTGCTGGCAAGTCAAGGAGAATTAAGTGCGTATAAACACAACGGATTTTGGAGACCGATGGATACACTTCGAGATAAGAATCAGCTGGAAAAGATGTGGATAGAAGGTAAAGCACCATGGAAGATTTGGAAGTAATGTCACACGAAAAGCATTGGAGTCCTGAAAAGAATTTCTGGAAAGATAAAAAAGTATTAGTAACTGGCCACACTGGTTTCAAAGGCGCTTGGATATCATTAATTTTGCAGAAATATGGAGCCAATTTATACGGATTAAGTCTAGAACCGAATGGAGAATTAAATTTGTACGATCAGCTCATTCAAAGTGGTTGGCATAGTATCAGCAGTGAATATCTTGATATACGAGACTCTAAAGGTGTTGAAAAGCACTTGAGCACAATTAAGCCCGATATAATTTTTCACCTTGCTGCACAGTCATTAGTATCAATAAGTTACCAAAAACCCATATCGACGTGGGAAACAAATGTAATAGGCTCGCTAAATATTATGGAAGCTGCAAAAAAGCTTGGATCTAATGTGACAATCATAATGAGTACAACCGACAAAGTATATGAAAATGTAGGCACGCACTATGGATATAGAGAAGATGATCAACTTGGGGGTAAAGACCCCTACAGTGCAAGCAAAGCAAGTATGGAGCTATGCGTACATAGCTGGAGGCAGAGCTACGGGTTCATAGACGATGGAGACGAGCTTAGAAAGACCAAGGTATGTACAGTAAGGGCTGGTAACGTTATTGGCGGAGGGGATTATGCATTAAATCGCCTCATACCAGATGCGATGAGATCAATGTATAAAGGAGAAGTTCTTCGAGTTCGCAGTGCGGAATCAACAAGACCGTGGCAGCATGTACTTGAACCATTGACAGCATATATTGAAATTGCTGAAAAAACTCATAGGAATGAATACACCTTATCGTTTGACGAATTGCACGGAATTAATATAGGACCAGAGGTAAAAGACTGCAGAACTGTAAGGGAAGTATTAAAGGAGATCAAAAAACATTGCAATCTTGAGTACGACGAATGTATGAGCAATGCAAGTTTCAAAGAAGCCATGTTCCTGTCCTTGAGTACAGACAGAGCGAAGTGTTTACTTAATTGGAAACCAAGAATGACATTCGAAGAAACTATGTACATGACTAGTACCTGGTATCGTGATGTAGGATCTGGGAAATTGAACGCACTTGAAGCATGTCTAAATGATATAATCAAGTACGGACTATAGGCATTGGCAATGAGTAAACAACTAAAGGAAGAAATTCTCTCGCTTGTTAGAAAATATTCAACTAATAGGCATGCCCTCAACCGTCCTGGATGGTCCGAAGAAAAATCAAGGTGGACTGATGGTGAGAATGTACCTTACTCAGGAAGAGTATTCGAAGAAGACGAAGTAGTTGCAGCAGTAGAAAGTACTTTGGAGTTTTGGCTTACATTGGGACATAACGGTGAAAAACTTGAAGAAGAGTTAACAACATATTTAGGGACAAGGGGATGTCTACTAGTTAATTCCGGCTCAAGCGCTAATCTGATAGCAATTGCCACATTAACTTCACCCAAAATACCGATAAATAAAAGACTAAGTAAGAATGACGAAGTAATCACAGTTGCAGCTGGATTTCCTACGACAGTGGCACCTATAAGCCAGGTCGGAGCAATACCAGTTTTTGTTGATGCAGATGTTACAACAGGGAATGTTTGTACTGATCAACTTGAGGAGGCATTTACGGAGGGTAAGACCAAAGCTGTAATGCTGGCCCACGCTCTGGGAATACCTTTTAATCTTGAAAAGGTGCTCGATTTTTGCAGACGACATGACTTATGGCTCATTGAAGATAATTGTGACGCTCTGGGTTCAACTTACTCAATGCCAAAGGAAAAGGCACTGGAGTTAGGCTTTAGTGAAGATAGTCCGAATGTAAAAAAGATATCCGGCTATATTACGAGATATACAGGAACATGGGGAGACATCAGTACTCAAAGTTTCTATCCACCACACCATATAACAATGGGTGAGGGCGGCGCTATTAACTTCACAAAGGGAAATTTCTTGAAAAAGATTTCTGAGAGCTTTCGAGATTGGGGGAGAGACTGTTGGTGTCCTAGTGGTAAAGACAACACATGCAATAAAAGGTTTGACTGGCAACTAGGTGAACTACCAGAAGGATATGACCATAAATATATATATACACATCTAGGTTATAACCTTAAACCTCTAGATACGCAAGCAGCAATAGGGAGAGTACAACTCAAGAGATTGCCTGATTTTGTTGCAGCAAGAAAAAGAAATTGGATTAGATTAAGAGATGGGTTAGCATGTACAGAAAATGTATTTAATTTTTCTCTTCCCACACATGCTCTTAGTTATCTAGGAAATGGAGAATATGAGTGGGATTCAACTGGTTGCAAAAGTGATTGCTCTTGGTTTGGTTTTGCTATATCGATTAAAGATGGGGCGAAATTCACAAGAACCGAACTAGCTCAGCATTTAGAGAAAAAAAATATAGGAAATCGGATGTTATTTGGAGGCAATCTAACGAAGCAACCGGCATTTGTCCATTTAAAAAATGAAAATCCTGAATCTATCAGGATTATTGAACCACTGAGCGGCTCGAATTATATAATGGAAAAAACGTTGTTTATAGGTGTATATCCCGGGTTGACAGAAAAAATGGTTCAATACATGATCGACACAATTAAGGACTTCGTGGTTAGTCATGATTAAAGCTATAAAAACACAATTTCCAGGAGTGGTAATCCTAAGGCCAGAAATACATACAGATATTAGGGGTTGTTTTACTAAGTACTTATCAAGTTTTATTGTCAAAGAATATGACTTTACAGTCAAAGAAGTATTCTTTTCTTCGTCAAACAAGAATGTTATTCGAGGCATGCACTATCAAGAAAAACCTTTTGCTCAACGAAAACTTGTTTTTTGCCTGAGTGGTGAATGTACTGATGTTTGTGTCGATATTAATTTCAAAAAGGCTAGCTTCGGCCAAACATTTTCTCACAAATTAGCCCCATTTGGAGATGCACTCTTAATTGAAGGAGATATAGCTCATGGATTTATCGCAAATCAAGACAATACAGTGATGGGATATATTGTAGACGAGTATTACGAGCAAACTGCGGATTGTGGTATAGCTTGGAATAGTATAAAATACGATTGGGGTGTACTTAATCCTATTCTATCTAGAAGGGACCAACTTCATAAGCCAATTTCATCACTCATAAAAATTTGAGACTCTTCATCACTGGAAGCAGCGGATTTATTGGCCAGGCAGTTGTTAGAAACGCATTACTACAAGGATTTAGCTTGTCTGTGATGAGTCGATACATGCAGTACGACCATATAATGGGCGATGCACAGATCGTGAAGCGTAAGTCACTCCTAGATATACAGGTTTGTGATCTAGAAGGGTGCGACGCGGTCATTCATCTAGCCGCGCACACAGCAAATCCACCTTACGCTAAATTAAGTACTTGTATAGAAGAAAACGCTATAGCGACCTTGCATTTACTAGAGATAGCAAAGAAGGCACGAATAAAAAAGTTCGTGCTTGCCGGATCATGCTTTGAATACGGCATGAGCGGAAATGAATACGAAAGGATTCCAACTGATGCACGTTTAAAACCTACGAATACATATGCAATATCAAAAGCATTGTGTTCAACAAGTGCACTGCAGTGGTCAAAACAACATCAACTCAATATTGAAGTTCTAAGATTATTTCACGTCTTTGGGCCAGGTGAAAAAAAAACAAGATTTTGGCCTTCACTAAGGGAAGCAGCTAAAAATGGAAAAGACTTTAGAATGTCGAAAGGGGAACAAGTGCGAGATTTTCTGTACATAGATGAAGTAGCAGAGCTATTTATAGAACGTACAAACGTCCATAGAATCGACCAACATGCAGGATTAGTTAAAAATATAGTCAGTACGAATCCAATGACCTTGGCTGATTTTGCAAAAATTTGGTGGAAAAAATGGAATGCAAAAGGGAGACTAATAATGGATGAAATACCCTATCGGAAGGAAGAAGTCATGAGGTATGTCGGCGGAGATGATTGTATAGTACTAAAATCAAAGTGGAATAGATTGAGCGGCAACGATACTAATTAAAAGCATAAAAAAACAGCAAGAAATGTTTGATGGCTAAGTAAATTTTAGCGATATTTTCAAATAAGAAACTTGAGAGATCAGTAGAAATAGTAGATACAAAAAAAGGGGGGGGTAACCCCCCCCCTAATGTTAACTCTGGAATGGAATCAGGTTCCAATCGTAAGAGTAGAGTTTCCACCGTTGGCAGCAACAGTGAGAGTAGTGTCAGCGCTGTTACCAGCAGCTGAACCGAAGCGTACGACCAGATCGTCGGCACCACCCTGGATGAACAGGTACTTGTTCTTGCTGTGATCAGCGAAGGTCACAGCATGACCAGTTGAAGTGACTTGACCATCGATGGCCTCGATGCGGGAAGTCAGATCCTGGTAAGTACCAGCAGAGAAGGTCACGACACCATCAACACCAGTGAAGTTAGTGGCATCAGTGAAGTTGGCTGCACGAGTGATTCCGCCACCCACAAACAATGCTGTGTAGGTATCACCGGAACCATCACCAACTTGGATGCTGTCAAAGCCAGCAGCAGTGGAGTCGGTGTAGGCATTGAAACCAAAGGTCAAGCCATATGCAGCGGCGCTATTACCTTCAGTAGCGGCAAGAACGTCAGCACCAGCACCACCGTAAAGGGTGGAAGCTGAAACCATTGCACCAGACATACCTTGAGAGAACGTGATGGAATCATCACCGCCACCCAGGGTGTAGCTGCCGGAAATACCGGTCAGAGCAATAGTCACGGAGTCGTTACCGGCACCCGCTTCAATAGTGAGACCTTTCAACTGACCAGTCAGAGCCAGTGAGTCATC
>MDTA01003987.1_pt1 | contig 10754 bp, 12 predicted proteins | sample 811151 | NCBI WGS metagenome assembly MDTA01 (sample SAMN05326648, study PRJNA326480) | marine metagenome | isolation source: seawater | place: Indian Ocean: South | collected 2010 | reverse complement strand
TTATCTTCAGGACCACAAACTACACTTGGTCTTATTATTACTGTTTGTTTAAAATTCTCTAGTGCTTTTTGTTCTCCTAAAAATTTTGATTTTTGATATAAAGATTTTGATTTATCATTAGCACCAATGGCACTTACGTGAATAAATTTTTTAACATCTGACTCTGAACAAATCTTAGCGACAGCTTCAGGAATTTTTGAATGAATATCATAGAATTTTTGTTTCCTGTTCTCAAAGAGAATACCAATTAAATTCACTACTATATCTGAATTTTTTATTGACTCTTTAAGCTCTGAAAAATTATTTGGGCTCCATTCTAGAAGTTCAATAGCACCTGGTGTTGCTTGAGTCTTTAGATACCCTTTTTGGAAGGCTTTTCTTGTTGTAATAATGCACCTATAGTTTTTTTTCGTCAAATTCCTGACAAGATATCTTCCTATAAAACCACCACCACCAAGGATTGTGCAAATTTGATTTTTCATGGTATCTAAACTTATATATGAAAATAACTAAGATAAAAGGGGACATAAGTTCAGAAATAGCAAATTCTTTTAAAAACAGTGTTGCAATAGACACGGAAGCAACGGGCTTGCAAATTCCAGAACGTGATAAACTAAGCTTAATTCAAATTTGTGATGAAAACAGAAATGTTTTTATCATACAACCTGATAAAAATAATTTTAAAGCACCTAATTTAGTTTCTATATTAGAAAATAAGAATATTTTAAAAATCGGACACTTTTTAAGATTTGATATAAATGCTTTAGAATTTTTTTTAAAGTGTAAGGTAAAAAATATATTTGATACAAAGATCGCCTCTAAAATAGTTAGGACTTATACCGATGCACATGGTTTAAAAAACCTAGTTCAAGAATTCTGCAACAAATCAATTGATAAAAGACAGGGTAGTAGTGATTGGAATAAAGATATAAACGAATTGTCGGAGAAACAATTAGAATATGCAGCGAATGATGTAATATTTCTTCATAAAATTAAAACTGAATTAGAAAAAATGCTTATCAGGGAAAAAAGGGAAGAAATATTTAAAAAATGTTTGGCTTTTTTAGATACACGAGTAGAGTTAGACCAAAAGGGTTTCAAAGAAGATATATTTGAACATTAATGAATAAAAAGCATTATATAAATTTAGCGAAAAAATCTGCTCAAGTACAAATAAATGAATTAAAAAAAATAAGAAAAATTTTTAATAATTCTTTTTCTAAAGCAATAGATCTTATTTTAAATTGTAAAGGTAAAGTAATTTTAGCTGGAATTGGTAAATCAGGTTTAATCGCACGTAAGATTTCAGCTACATTCTCTAGTGTTGGTATTCCAAGTTTTTTTTGTGATCCGGCTCAAGCTTTGCATGGCGATATGGGGCAAATAGAAAAAAGAGATATACTAATTATTTTTTCATATTCTGGAAATACCTCAGAATTAACCAATATGTTAAAATATGCAAACAGATATAGAATAAAAATTATTGGCGTTGCTTCTAAGCCAGATAGTATTTTATTAAAAGCCAGTGATGTAAAAATAATAATGCCTAAGGTAAAAGAAGCTGATGTTACTGGTATGGTGCCAACTACAAGTACTTCTATGACAATGTTATTAGGTGATTGTATGGCAACAACAGTTATGCATCAAAAAAAATTTTCTAAAGAAAAATTTAAAGTTTTCCATCCTGGTGGAAATATTGGAAACTCTTTACTTTTAGCTAAAGATATTATGGTCGGAGGAAATAAAATGCCAGTTATCAATTACAAAAAAAATTTTAAAGAAGCTCTTAAAACAATGAATAGAAAAAAACTTGGAATAGTTGTGATTTTAAAGAATAGATTTATTAAAGGTTTAGTAACAGACGGTGATCTTAGAAGAGAGTTAAAAAACTATAATAATAATACTAGTTTAAATAAATTCATGACAAAAAGCCCATTGGTTGTTAATGAAAATATGCCTGCTTCTAAAGCTTTAGCTATAATGAACGAGAAAAAAATAACTAGTTTACTCGTTGTATCTGATAAAGATTTCAAAAAGAAAAATAAAGTTTTAAAAGGTATAATTCACATACATTTTATTTTACAAAACGGGATTAAATGACGGAGAGAAAAAAAAAACTTAGAGTTACTCAAATTATTTTATTATTCCTAGGAGTTTTAATTATTTTTTTCTCATATGGCAAAAATGAGCGGAGCGTTAAAGAAGTTATTATCCCTGATGAAACAAGGGACAAAATTAAAAAACAATTAGCTGATCAGTCACAACAAGGAGATACTTTTTTTAATATAGAATATTCAGGACTGGATCTGGCGGGGAATAGATTTGTCCTGAAATCGGCAGAAGCTACTAATCCTTCGGATGAAAAACTAGTTTACATGAAATTGGTAGAAGCTATTTTTTACTTTAAAGATAATACTATTCTATATGTTAAGTCTAAAGATGGAATATATAATAATAGTACTTTAGATATGAAATTCTCAAATAATGTTGAGGCTAAGTATGAAGGTAGTGAACTTTTTGCTCAAGAAGCAGAGTATTCTAATTCTAAAAGTTATCTAACTATTTCTAAAAATGTTAAAATCAAAGACTTTAGGGGAACTATGGTTGCAGATCAGCTTTTATTTGATATAAAAAAGCAAACATTAAACGTTTCTTCTTATAATGAAGGAAAAGTTAACGCGAATTTGAACTTAAAATGAAAAAAGGTTTTAGAATTTTAAAATTTAAAAAAGATAAAGCAATTTTTGAAGTTAAAGATATAAGTAAATCTTTTGATGGAAGACCAATTTTAAAAAAACTTTCGCTTAAAGTTTTCCCAGGTGAATGTGTAGGAGTATTGGGTCCAAACGGTTGTGGAAAAACTACATTATTTTCGATGTGTATAGGTGAACAAAACGTTGAGGGTGGTAAAATTTTTCTTAACAATAAATCAATTGAGGAAATTCCTATTCATTTAAGATCAAAAGAGGGACTGGGTTATCTCCCTCAGCAGCGAAGCGTTTTTAATATGTCAGTATATGATAATATTTTAGGCGTTGCTCAAATATCAATTAAAGGTGCAGAAAACCAAAAAGCAATTACTGAAAAACTTTTAGATGAATTTAATTTACAACACCTAAGAACTTTAAATGCCTCTGTATTGTCTGGTGGGGAGATTAGAAGATTAATGATGGCTCGAGTAATGATTAATAAACCAAAAATAGTTTTACTCGATGAACCACTCGCTGCCCTAGACCCGCTAGTAATACAAGATATTCAAAAATATATTTTAAAAATACAATCTAGTGGTACGGCGATCCTAGTGACAGATCATAATGTCAAAAACCTTTTTGACATTACGGACAGAAGTTACGTGCTAGGTGAGCATACAGTTATTGCAGAAGGAACGTCTAGAGAATTACTCAAATCGACTAAAGCTATAGAGCATTATTTTGGTTCCCAATTCTCATAAAGATAATGCCTTTTAAAAGTTTTAATCTATTTATAAATAAAAAAATTTCACCTTTTAAAAAAATAGTAAGAGTTGACTCCGATAAGTCTATTTCTATAAGAAGTTTTTTAATAGGTGCAATAAGCCAAAATATTTCTTCAGCAAAGAATGTTTTAGAATCTGAGGATGTGCTATCTACCATCAAATGTTTAAAAATACTTGGGGTGAAAATTAAAAAAATTCGTAAGGGTCATTTTCAAATATTTGGAAAGGGTTTAGGGTCTTTAAGAGCAAAAAAAATACTGAACTAAATTTTGGAAATTCAGGCACGTTAGCAAGACTATTAGTTGGAATTCTTTCAACTACTCCACGTATTAATGTTAAACTTTCAGGAGACCACTCTCTTAGTAAAAGAAATATGAAAAAAATAATTGAATTAATGTCAAAGTTTGGAGCTTCCTTTTTTCCAAAACAAAAATTCAAATTTCCTCTAAAAATGACATCAACGGAAATGCCAATTGGTATTAATTACAATGCAGGTGTTTCTGCTCAACTTAAAAGTGCTGTAATTTTTGCTGGTTTAAACTCATATGGTAATACTACTATAATTGAAAAAAGCAAAAGCCGTGACCACACAGAAAACTTGCTATCTCAAAATATTCAATCAATCAAAATCAAAAAAAAAGGAAAAAAAACAATCAAGATAATTGGAAAAAAATATTTACACTCAACAAGCATTGATGTGCCAGGGGATCCTTCTTCTGCTGCTTTTTTTACAGCTTTAGCTTTGATTAATGAAAATTCATTTCTTAAAATTAAAAATGTTGGACTAAATCCAACTCGAATAGGATTTTATATACTTCTCAAAAATCTAGGGGCTAAAATCAAATTTGAAAATTTAAGAACGATAAATAATGAACCTCGAGGTGATATTGTTGTCAAAAGTTCAAAAGTCAGATCAATAAAAGCATCTAAATCTTATTACGTGAGCTCAACTGATGAATATCCTATTCTATTTGTTATTGCTGGATTGATTAAGGGAACGTCTATATTCAAAGGTATTAGAGATCTTGCTAACAAAGAAAGTAATCGAATAAAAGAAATGCAAAAAATTTTGAAACAGGTTGGTATCAAAAGTATTTCTACTAAAGATCAATTAAAAATTTTTGGTAAAGGAATGATTGACGCAAGCAAAAAAAATATTTTTGTTCCAAATTTAGGGGATCATCGGATTTGTATGTCAGCCGTTATATTATCATTACTTACTGGAGCTAATACTAAAATTAGAAATTTTGAAACTGTAAATACTTCATCTCCTTCTTTCTTGAGGATTATTAAAATACTTGGAGCTAAATTTGAAACACAAAAATAAATTTATTCAGATATCATGCGATGGAGGGGCTGCTACAGGTAAATCTACTGGTGCAAAAATGATTGCTAAAAAATATAGATTGAAATTTTTATCGTCAGGTTTGTTATATAGATATGCAAGTTATATGATAATAAAACATAAACCGAAAAATCCTATTGCATTTCTTAAATCAAAATTTAAAAACCTAGATCATTCTAAACTTACGAAAAAATATTTACATACTCCAGAAATATCAGCACATACAGCAAAAATCGCAAAAATAAATGCAGTACGAAAAATCTTAAAAAAATACCAAATTAATTTTTCAAAAAAACATAAAAATTGTTGTATTGAAGGAAGAGATATATCCACTAAAATTCTTCCAAACTCTGATGTTAAATTTTATTTTATATGCAGCCTCAATATTGCAGCTCATAGGCGGTTCAAAGAATTAAAAAAAAACAATAAGGAAATTAAACTCAAAGATGTCAAAAAAGCCCTTAGAATTAGAAATATATTAGATACTAAAAGGAAAAACTCCCCTTTACTTAAACATAGAGATTCGGTAGAAATCGACACCGGAAAATTAGATAAATCGGCTATGTTAGCTAAAATGTCTAAATTCGTTGAAAGAATGAAAAAAATTAAATATGGCAATTGAACAAGAAATTAACAAATCGTCTCCATTAAAAAAAGAATTTCAAAATTTACTAGATAAAGATTTTAAAGACAGAAAGCTTAAGGAAAATGAAATTATTAAAGCTACTGTAACAGAAATAACTAAAAACTTCATTGTTGTTGATTGTAAGGCTAAAATGGAAGGAATGATACCTATTGAAGAATTTAAGAATGATGGAGAACTCTCAAAACTTAAAGTTGGGTCCCAGATCGACGTATATCTTGAAAGAATTGAAAGTTTTAAAGGTGAAATAATTATTTCAAGAGATAAAGCTATTAAAATGAAAGCTTGGAAAAAAATGGAAAAAGTTTTTGAAACTGGTGAGGAAGTAACTGCATATATTACAGGAAAAGTTAAGGGAGGTTTTATTGCTGTTTGTGAAGGTCTTCCAACTTTTATGCCCTCAAGTCAAATAGATGTAAGACCATTAAAAAAGATAGATCATTTAATGAATACTCCCGTCAAGGTAATTGCTACAAGAATTGATAAAAATAGGGGTAACGTATGTGTGTCTAGAAGAGCGGTTCTTGAAAAAAGTAAAAATGCTGAAACTGCTGAAGCTTTAAAAGAAATTAAAGAAGGTGATATTGTTGAAGCAAAAGTACATGCCTGTGTAGATTGGGGTATTTTTTTAACTTATAAATCTTTGACACTTTTGCTGCATGTATCTGATTTAAGTCATGGTCGAGTTAAAAAACCTTCCGATTTAGTATCTATAGGTGACACTATGAAAGTTAAAATCACAAAAATTGATGAGAAAACGAATAGAGTTTCTGCCTCTGTCAAAGCCTTAACTGAAGATCCATATGAAAAAATTGAAAAGAAATACAAGGTCGGAGAAATTTACGAGGGTGTTGTAACAAAAATTATGGATTATGGTTGTTTTGTAAAAATTGAAGAGGGTATTGAAGGATTAATACATAACTCTGAATTAGATTGGACAAACAGAAATATTAAACCTAGCAAAGTTCTTTCTGTTTCTCAAAAAATTAAATTTAAGATAGTTAATATAGAAAAAGAAACTAAAAGAATTTCTCTCTCGTACAAAGCTACTTTAGAAAATCCATGGGAAAAAATTAAAAATAAAATTGGTCAAGAGGTAAAAATCAAAATAAATAACATATCTGAAAAAGCAATTTTTGGAGATTTGTTAGACACTGGATTAACTGGAATGCTACATTATAAGGAAATTTCTTACGAAGAAAATATTGAAGATCTGAAAAAGTTTAAAAAGAATGATATTATAGACGTGAAAATTCTAGAAATCAAAGATGATAAAATTAGATTTTCTAAAAGAGCTCTTGTAAAAGACCCATTAGATTATTTTGAGGATAATAAGAAAAAAGTTGGAGATATAATTACAACAAGAGTTCATGAGGTTTTAAAAAGTGGTGTAAAGGTTGCTGTAGATAAAGATAAAAAATTGATTGTAACTATTAGAAAAACGGATTTAGCAAAAGACTCTGCGGATGCAAGACCAGAAGTCTTTTCTCCAGGAGACAAATTAGATACTAAAATAACTGAATTGGACATCAAAAATCGAAGAATTAAATTAAGCGTAAAAGCAGCTCAAATTGATGAGGAAAAATCTTTAATAGCAAAATTTGGAGAAGGAGCTACAAAGTCGGGAGCAACATTAAAAGGAATTTTTGAAAAAGCCATCGGAAAAAAAGAGAAAAAAACAAAATAATTGTCACGAAAAGATATAATTAAAAAATTAAAAGAATTAAACCCACAGCTAAATCAATCCGAAATAGAAATCATTATAACCACTTTTTGTGAAGAAATAAAAAGTGCTTTAAACCTTGGCAAATTTGTGTTTTTTAGAAACTTTGGTACTTTTATGAAAAGACAAGTTAAAGAAAAATATTCAGCAAGAAATCCAAAAACTGGAGAAATAATTTATGTTCCAAAAAAAAATAAGATAAGATTTAAAGCAAGTAAAAAACTAGAAAAATTACTGAACCAATGAGTAAACAAAAAATTTTTATTGCGTGTGATACACAAAATATTAAAGCAATTAGAAAGATTATCAATAATTCACAAAATAATAAAATTGAAATAGGTTATAAATTTGGTTTAGAGTTTTTTTTTACTCCTAAAGGAAGAAATTTTATTGCAAATTTAAAAAAAAAAGAAATCTTCCTTGATCTAAAATTAAATGATATCCCTAACACTTGCTCATCTGCTATTAGATCTCTAAAAGATTTAAAAAATATTTCATATCTTACTGTTCATATCAACGGTGGATTAGAAATGTTGAAAGAAGTAAAGAAAGTTTCAAAAAAAGAAAATAAAAAATTAAAAATTTTAGGAGTAACGGTTTTGACTAGTTTTTCAAATAAATCTATTAAAGAAATTGGTCACACAAAATCAATAGATCAATTAGTTAGAAAACAAGCAATATTAGCAAAACAAGCCAAGCTAGACGGTATTGTTTGCTCCGGTCATGAGGTAAAATCAATTAGAAAAATTTGTAAAAATATGGAAATTATTACACCGGGTATTCGTTTGCTTGGCGATGATACAGCTGATCAAAAAAGAGTGGTGACTCCGAGAGAGGCCATTAAAAACGGAGCTACTGCCTTAGTAATGGGTAGAAGTATTACTAGTGGAAATATAAAAAATAATATTAAAAAAATTATTAAAGAATTAAAATAACATGATAGTTAAAATTTGTGGCCTACACCCAGCCAGAGATGTACAGCTTTGCATTGATTTAAGAGTAAATTTTTTAGGTTTTGTATTTTATGAAAAATCACCGAGAAACGTTGATTATAAAGAAATTGAAAAATTAAAAAAATACAATAGATTAAATTCAAAATTTGTGGCTGTAACAGTAAATCCTAGTGATGAATTTGTAAAAAATGTAGTACAAAATAATTTTGACTATATTCAGCTTCACGGATCTGAGACTAAAAAAAGAGTTGCAGAAATAAAATCAATGGGCCTAAAAATTATTAAAGCTATAAAAATTAGAAATCAGCAAGATATTGATGAGTACAAAAAATATGATAATGCTGATATCATTTTATTTGATACTCCGGGTATGGAAAAATCTATTGAATTTCCAACAAATTTAATCTCAAAGCTACCTAAAGGAGAAAGGTTTGCTCTAGCAGGTTCAATTTCTCAAAATAATATTGAAAATATTAAGAAATTAGGTGTTACTTTTTGTGATCTGTCGAGTAATTTGGAAACAGATGCTGAAATAGGATACAAAGATCATCAAAAAATAAAAGAATTTATAAATAAAATTAATGAAATTAAAAATTAAAAAAGGCGTACCTCTTATAGATCAACATGACAAAAACTTCATGTACGGAGGTAAATTTGGAGGAAATTTCATCCCAGAAACATTAAAAAAGCCTATCGATGATTTAACAAAACTTTTTTCAAAACTTAGAAAAGATAAAAAGTTCTTAAAAGAACGGGATTATCATTTTAATAATTATATTGGGGCACCAACACCATTTATAAAGTTAGAAAAATTAACTGATCATCTTGGAGGAGCTCAAATTTATGCAAAAGTAGTTTCTGAGGCTAACGGGGGTGCTCACAAGATTTATAATGCTACAGTTCATTGTTTAATTGCCAAAAAAGCAGGAAAAAAATTTATTGTTGGTGATACTGGAGCTGGTTACGCAGGAAAAATGCTTTCAATGGCTGCCAAAAAATTTGGTCTTAAGTGTAAAATTTTCATGGGAGCAAAGGATATTAAAAGACAAAGACCAAATGTTGAAGCCATGAGAAAAAATGGAGCAAAAATAGTGCCCGTTACTACCGGGAGTCAAACGCTTGTTGATGCTGTGAGTGAGTGTATGCGTTACTGGGTTGCAAATTGTGACACAACACATATGTGCGTTGGATCAACAGTTGGTCCTAACATTTTTGTAAAAATCTGTGCATGGAGTACAGCGCAAATTTCGAGAGAGTTAATGATACAAGTGAAAGAGGAATTCGGAAAAATCCCTAGGAAAATGAAACTCCTTAACTGTGTTGGTGGAGGAAGCTCCGCTATGGGATTTTGGAATGAGTTTATGGATACTGATGCAGAGTTTATTGGCATTGAAGCTGGTGGCCCAAAAAAAAGTAAATTGCATGCTGCACCACTAACTAATGGTTCAAAGATTGGCATTCTTCACGGATCTGCTCAGTACGTAATTCAAGACAAAGAAGGACAAATAGGAGGGACAGAGTCAATTTCAGCGGGTTTAGATTACCCAGGCATTTCAAGCTTACATTGTTTTCTTAAAGATACTAAAAGAGCTAAGTATACTTCTGCAAGTGATGAAGAAGCTCTTAAAGCTTATCAACTGGTTTCAAAATTTGAAAATATTTCTCCATCACTTGAGCCCTCTCATGCTTTTGCAGAGGCTATTAAATTAGCACCTAAATTAAAATCATCCGATATTATTATTGTAAACTCTTGTGGTGATAGTCTTAAAGACAAAGACATTATTAAACAAAAATTAGGTTCATACGTAAGATGAAATCAAAAATTGCTAAAGCTTTTGATGTTTGCAAAAAAGAAAAGAGGCCTGCATTAATCACTTATACGGTGGCGGGTGATAACACCAAAAATAATTCGCTTAAAATTCTTAATAAAATTTCAAAACACGTAGATATTCTTGAGTGTGGATTTCCTCATAATACTCCAATAGCAGATGGGGGTCAGATTCAAGGAAGCTCACATCGAGCTTTAAAAAATGGAATTAAACTTAAAGATGTTTTTCAAATTGTAAAAAAATTTAAAAAAATAAATCCTAGTAAGCCATTAATTCTCATGGGTTATTTCAATCTTATTTATCAATGTGGAGAAAATAATTTCTTAAATAATTGTAAAAAATCAGGCGTAGATGGTCTTATAATTGTGGATCTCCCTTATCCGGAAAATAAAAATTTTGCAAATCGATGTAAAAAAAAAGGTATTACTTTTGTTCAGCTTTTGTCTCCAACTACATCAAAAGAGAGGATGAAAAAAATTATAAGAGACTCACATGAGATGATTTATTATATATCGATGCTTTCTACAACGGGTGGAAAATTAAAAGTTTCTCCAAGAAAAATTCTTGAAAATTATAATAAGATAAAAAGAATCAACCCTAAAAAAAACCTTGTAATTGGCTTTGGAATTACAGAAAAAACTATTTCTTCTCTAAAATCAGCAAATGGCCTAGTTGTGGGCAGTATGTTATGTAAAATAATAACAGATTCACTCAAAATGAGACAAAATCCTGTCACAAAGTTAGATAAAGTTGTGTACAATCTTAAAAATAAAATTTTATGAATTG
>MDTA01112366.1_pt1 | contig 10755 bp, 14 predicted proteins | sample 811151 | NCBI WGS metagenome assembly MDTA01 (sample SAMN05326648, study PRJNA326480) | marine metagenome | isolation source: seawater | place: Indian Ocean: South | collected 2010 | reverse complement strand
CAGTCAATGCAATGAGGAATTTGAAAACGGTTATGATTATAGAATGCATTGGGAAGAGAAGCATTTTTATCCATACGTAAAAAGAAATGGATTCGATTACGAAAAAGCTAGAAAAGATTTAAAAAGAGATTATGGCAAAGAAGCTTAAAGGCTTGGTAAAGAAGGTTTGGGAAAGTAAGATCAAACAACAACCTTCTAAATATAAACATATTTCATACAGTTCGTTAAGTACTTATAATAAGTGTCCTAAACTTTGGGAACTTCAATACTTAAGAGGAGAGATACCTTTCAAGCAGAATATCTATACTTGTTTTGGTAATGCTATGCACGAAACTATTCAAGAATGGTTAACTGTAATGTACCACGATAAAGTTAAAAGTGCTAATGATATGGATAAAAATCAGTTATTGTATGATAATATGATTAAGGCCTACAAACAAGGTAAGGCTCAAAACGGTCATGAACATTTTTCTTCTTCTAAAGAGTTAACTCAATTTTGGGTAGAAGGTAAGCATATTTTAAACTGGTTACAAAAGAAAAGAGGAGGTTACTTTAGTACTAAAAATACTATGTTAGCTGGAGTAGAAACTTTATTATATCAAGAAATTAAACCTGGTGTAGTTTTTAAAGGATTAGTTGATTTAGTATTTTATCATCCTAATACTGATACTTGGACTATAATGGATATTAAGACATCTACTTCAGGTTGGAGAGATGCACAAAAGAAAAATCCTAATTTAACTGCTCAGGTTATTTTATATAGAGAGTTCTTTTCAAAGCAGTTTGGTATAGATAAAGATAAAATAGATGTTGAATTTTTTATAGTTAAGCGTAGAGTACCAAAAGAAGCAGAGTTTGCTTCTATGCAAAAAAGAGTTCAGCAGTTCCGTCCTGCATCAGGACCAAGAAAAACAAAACAAATTATTTTATCTATGAATAAGTTTATAGATGATGTAATTGATGAAAATGGTGAGTTTATTGATAAGGAATATTATTGTACTAATCCGTTGGGTAAGTGTAGTCATTGTAAATCTTTTTCGAAATAATGCCTATTTATATATAAATATATACATATATAATAGTTATGGCAAAAGACGAAAAACTTACGTCCGTAGAAATTACTCAACCACTTTTTAATAATTTTAAAATAGCATGTTTAGAAGATGATTTTTCTTTTAAAAAGCTTGCGAATCGGGCAATTTTTCTCTATCTTACTGATAAAGGTTTTAGAGAAAGAATACATAAACAAGACAATTTAAACTTAAATGAATAAAAAGAAAGGTTACATTAAAAAAGAAAATCGTAAGAATATTCTTTTACTATGTGACGATATCAGAATGCACTCTGGTATTGCTACTATGGCAAGAGAATTTGTTATAGGTACTGCTCATAGGTTTAATTGGACTAATTTAGGTGCAGCTATCAATCATCCTGAAATAGGAAAGAATTTAGATCTTTCAGTAGATATTAATAAGAATATAGGAATAGATGATAGTAGTGTATTTGTTATACCCAATAATGGATATGGAGATACTCAAATGATACGTAACCTAATAGGTTCTAAAAAACCAGATGCTATTTTTATATTTACTGATCCTAGATATTGGGTTTGGTTATTTGAAATAGAAAGAGAAATTAGAAGTAAGATACCTATAGTTTGGTTAAACATATGGGATGATTATCCAGCTCCTAGATATAACGAAGATTATTATGATTCAGTAGATGGTCTAATGGCTATATCTAAACAGACGTTAAATATTAATAAATTAGTTTTAGGAGATAAAGCTGATAATAAAGTACTTAGTTACGTACCGCATGGTATAAACGATAAAATATTCTTTCCAGTTAAGTCAGATCATGAAAAGTATGATGATTTTTTAAAGTTTAAATCTGAATTATTTAACGGTAAAGATTTTGAATTCGTAGTATTTTTTAACTCTAGAAATATACACAGAAAAAGACCAGGTGATACTATTTTAGCTTTTAGACATTTTTGTGATATGATCGGTAAAGAGGAAGCAAAAAAATGTGCTTTAGTTATGCATACTCAAGTATCTGATAATAATGGTACAGATTTAAGAGCAGTAAAAGAGGCATTAACTGATCCAGAGTACGTTAATGTATATTTTTCTAACGATAAGTTAACTCCTCAACAAATGAATCTTCTATATAATGTAGCTGATCTAACTGTTCTTTTATCTTCTAACGAAGGATGGGGACTATCATTGACTGAATCATTAATGACTAGTACTATGATAGCTGCAAACGTTACTGGAGGTATGCAAGATCAAATGAGATTTGAAAATGAAAAAGGAGAATGGATAGACTTCGATGCAGATTTTCCTTCTAACCATAGAGGTACTTATACTAAATGTGGTGAGTGGGCTGTACCGATTTATCCTTCTAATATTTCTTTAGCAGGATCTCCAGCTACTCCTTATATTTTTGATGATAGATGTTCTCCTGAAGATGCCGCTCAAGCTATATACAAAGTTTATAAGTTAGGTAAAGAAGAAAGAGATAGAAGAGGTCAAGTAGGAAGAGATTGGGCTACTGGTAAAGAAGCAGGTTTTACTTCTGAGGCTATGAGTGATAAAATAGGAGACGTTGTACAAGAAACTATTGATAATTTTGAACCTAGACCGTCGTTTGAAATTCATAAAGTAGGTCCTTTAAAACCTAAATATGTTGAACATAAATTATTAAATTATTAATATGGAAAATGTTGTAGTTAGTTGTCCGATTGATACTTATTCAGGTTATGGAGCTAGAGCAAGAGACTTTGTAAAGGCATTAATAGACATTAAAAAATATGATGTTAAGATATTATCTCAACGTTGGGGTAATACTAGATTTGGTTATTTAGCTGATCATAATGAAACTGATTTAGCTTCAAGACTAATACCTAAACTAGATCGTAAACCAGATATATGGATTCAAATTACAGTACCTAATGAATTTAGACCAGTTGGTGAACGTAACATAGGAGTAACAGCAGGTATGGAAACTACTTTAGTTCATCAATCTTGGATAGAGGGTTGTAATAGAATGGATTTAGTATTAACATCTAGTTGTCATTCTCTTAATGTATTTAAAACTACTGCTTATGAAGAAAGACAAAAAGGAACTAATCAGTTAGTTAATAAGATAGAAATTAAAACTCCAATAGAAGTAGTATTTGAAGGTATAGACTTAAATAAGTATTTTAAGACAAACAGTAAATTAAGTTTATCAGATATTACTGAATCGTTTTGTTACTTATTTGTCGGTCATTGGATGCAAGGTGATTTTGGTCATGATAGAAAAAATGTAGGATATACTATTAAGTCATTTTTAGAAGCATTTAAAAATAAACCTAGTCCTCCTGCTCTTATACTTAAAACTATGCAGGTAGGTACATCTATAATTGATAAAAATAGACTACTTAAAAAAATTGATATTATTAGAAAATCGGTAAAAGGTAAATTACCTAACATATATATTTTACATGGAGAATTATCCGATAGTGAAATGAATGATTTGTATAATCATAATAAAGTTAAGGTTATGGTTAGTTTAACTAAAGGAGAAGGATATGGTAGACCTTTAGCTGAATTTGCATCTATAGGTAAACCTATAATTTGTTCTGGATGGTCTGGTCAAGTAGACTTTCTATCAAGAGAACATACTTTACTTATAGGAGGAGAGTTGAAAGAAGTGCATAAATCTGCAGCTCAAAAAGATATGATACTTGAAAATGCTAAATGGTTCTTTCCTAACGATGCAGATGTAGCTAAAGCTTATAGAGAAACTTGGAAGCATTATAAAAAGTATTTACCTTTAGCCAAGAAACAAAGTAGGATGATTAGAGAGGCTTTTAGTTATGAAAAAATGATTGAAGTTATTGATACTATATTCGAAGAAAAATTACCTAAAAAACCAGAACAAGTTTCATTAACTTTACCTAAACTAAATTTACCTAAATTAGAAAAAGCATGATAAATAAAGATCAATTAGTAGACGGACCTTTTGGTAGTAATGCTTGTTATGAGCAAACTTTTGAGCAAAATGGTCAAGAAGTTAAAACGTGGTTGTGTTTTGGTAGTGGTTTTAGTACCTCTACTTTTATGGATAAAGATTCTCAGTTAGTCAAAGAAACATTAGAGTCATCTCCAGAGTTATATAAAGATTTAATGCATATAGATAAAAATAATAGAGCATGGTTTCCAGCAACTATTACTTTACCTAAAAAAGGTATGGTGTTTGCTGATGGTACTAGTAAAGATGATTGGAAATGGTCTGCAGTAAAGGCGATTAAGATTACTGAAGAGGATAGAAAACTTAAACAGTACCCTGCCGATCAAGATTACAGAATGGATATGGCTAACGCTAAACAATTTAATAGAGGAGACTTTATGGACGCATTAGAAGTTATTGGATTTTACGAAGCAGATATGTTATGAATGTATTAGTTACTGGAGGAGCAGGATTTATCGGTACTAACCTTATAAAAAGGTTACTCAAAGAAGGTCATAGAGTTTGCTCTATGGATAACTATGATTCAGGATTAGAAGAAAATCATATTAACGATTGTGCATATTATAGAAGAGATATTTCTGAGATAGAAAGTTTACCTACTAACTTTGATAAAATATATCACTTAGCTGCTCTTTCTAGAATTCAACCATCTTTTAACAACCCACAAGAAACATTTAGGGTTAATGCAACAGGTACTCAACAAGTATGTGAATTTGCTCGTAGAATAGGTGCTAAAGTAATCTATGCTGGTTCGTCGTCTAGATGGCATGATCCTTATCAATCTCCTTATGCTGCTTGTAAACATATAGGAGAAGAAATTTGTAAGATGTATAAAAAGACTTACGGTATGGATATAGAAATTGCTAGGTTCTATAACGTATATGGTCCGTATGAAATAGTAGATGGTGATTGGGCAGCAGTTATAGGTATATGGAGACGTCAAGTAAGAGATGGAGAAGATATTACTATAGTTGGTGATGGTAATCAAAGAAGAGACTTTACTCATGTTATTGATATTGTAGATGCTCTCTATAGAATAGGATTTAAAACTGAAGTTCATAAAGATGCCTGGGAATTAGGCACTGGTTTAAATTATTCAATTAACGAAGTATATGGTATTTTTCAAGAAAAGTTCGGTGCTGATTGCGTATATATTCCCGACCAGCCAGGTAATTATAGACTTACCTTACGAGAAAATGACGACACTCTCGAAAGACTCGGATGGCAGCCGAAAGATAGATTAAAAGAATATATTAATTCATTATGAAAATAAGTTACGCAATTACAGTTTGTAATGAGATAGTTGAAATACAACAACTTGTTTCGATGCTTTTAAGTACTAAAAGAGCCGAAGATGAAATAGTTATACTGTATGATTCAAAAGGAGGTATAGAACCTGTTGAAGAATACCTTAGAGCTAAATCAGTTAATGCTGAGTTTAGTTGGCATAAAGGAGAGTTTGAAGGTCATTTTGCTGATTGGAAAAATAAATTAACAAGTTACTGTTCAGGTGATTATATATTTCAGATAGATGCTGATGAAATTCCTGATGCGTATCTAATTAAAGCTCTTCCTTTTATTATAAAAGAAAATATGAAGGTTGATGTTTACCTTACACCAAGAATAAATACAGTAGAAGGTTTACAAGAAAACCATATCAAGAAGTGGGGATGGAATGTTAATGAAGACGGATGGGTTAACTGGCCTGACTACCAATGGCGTATATGGAGAAACGTTCCTGAAATAAAATGGATCAATAAGGTTCATGAACAGTTATCAGGTTATACTACATGGACTGCTCTACCAAGGCAATCGGAATATAGTCTTAAACATCCTAAAACTATTGAACGTCAAGAAAGACAAAATGCATTGTATGATAATTTATTAAGCACTAATAATCATTATAAGTCAGAAGAACTTAAAAATTTTTATACTGCTCCAACTAATAAGTTAATGAACATAGTATTACCTTTGCTTAATCTTATATTTATATTTAATGAAGTTAGTCAATATATTTAAATTAGGAAATGATATAGAAGGTAATTTTGTAGAGGTAGGTTTCGGAAGAGGTCAAACAGCAAAATTAGTCTTTGATGCAATGAATAGTGGTACGTTAACTAAACGTAACTCTACTCTTATTGACTCATTTCGAGGTATGGGTTTACCAACTACAATTGATCTAAGATATGATAGTAGTTTACAAGAAGGTCAAGACCCTGGACGTTATCAAGTTGCAATGGATATGAGATATGAATTAGGTAATCATTTTTCTATCTCAGTTATAAAAAGTTATGTTGATCAGCATATGATTAATCTTTATAATAAAGAAATAATTGCATGTTTGCATATCGATCTTCCATCTTATACTGCAATCGTTAATACTTTAGAATTTTTTAAACAATATTTGAATAGAGACGCTATAATTTTTATAAGTGGTTATAAGGATAGTTTAGGAGTAACAAGAGCAGTTGATACTTATATTGAAGATAATGAACTAACTTACCAACTATTTAATGATAGTTTTGGATATTATATTAAAAATAAAATACCCCCAGTCTTTTATACTAAACCATCAACAACGAGAGAGTTTCTAACTCCGGAAAATTTGATAAAGGTTCAAAGAACTAAACGAGTTGCATTTACAGATCGTTATATTAAACCTATAGTACAAAAATTTAAACCTAAAAAGGATATACTTACTAACGTTACAGGTGTAGGAAGTAAAGTAGCTAAACAAGATATAGATACTCCTGAAGATATTATTCCAGTTAGTAGAACTAAAATAACTCCTTTTGAAGATAGATATGAAAAAAAGGTTACTAAAAAATTTAAACCAACTCCTGTGGTTAAGGAAGGTTTAGACGTTATTGATAAAAAGGTTAGTAGATGAATATATATGTCGATATAGACGAAACAATAGCAGATTACGAACCAGAAGACGATAGAACAAATTACAACCTAGCAAAACCAATATGGATAAATATTGATAAGGTTAATGATTTGTACGATGATGGTCATACAATTACTTACTATACAGCAAGAGGATCAGTATCAGGAATCGATTGGTATGGTATAACTAAAAAACAACTGTTAACTTGGGGTGCTAAACACCATAAACTAATTACTGGGCATAAACCTGCTTATGATTTATTAATATGCGATAAATCAAAACGTATAGAGGAAATATGAGATAAAAATAGTTTAACCGAAAAAAAATTCTTATATTATAGTTATGGATAAAACTTATATTATTGCAGAGATAGGAATAAATCATCAAGGAGATATTTCAATAGCAAAAAAACTTATAGATATAGCAGCAGCAGCTGGATGTGATGCAGTTAAGTTTCAAAAAAGAAACCCAGATGTATGTGTTCCTGAAGAGCAAAAGAATAAACCTAGAGTTTGGCAAGGTCAAGAAATGACCTATTTAGAATATAAGCATAAGATTGAGTTTGGTAAAGAAGAGTATGATGAGATAGATGATTACTGTAGAGCTCAAAATATAGCTTGGTCTGCATCTCCCTGGGATATGGATTCATTAAAGTTTTTAGAGCGTTATGACTTACCATTTATTAAAGTTCCTTCTGCTATGTTAACTAATAACGAACTATTGGAAGCATGTGTACGTACTGGAGCTAAAGTAATTATATCTACTGGTATGTCTACTGAAAACGAAATAGAAGATGCGGTTACTACATTAAGAATATGTAAAGATTTATATGTTAGTAGAAGAGATAATAAAATAGGAATGTTACACTGTAACTCTACTTATCCAGCTCCTGTAGACGAGCTTAATTTATCAGCTATTAAAACTTTGATTCATAAATACCCTGATTTTGATATTGGTTATTCTGGTCATGAAATGTTATTAGGTACTACTGTTGCGTCAGTACTATTAGGGGCAAAGATTATAGAAAGACATATTACTTTAGATAGAAATATGGAAGGATCAGATCATAGTGCTTCAGTAACTCCTTGGGGCTTATTTAAAATGGTTAATGGTATAAGAGAGTTAGAAAGAGCTTACGGTGACGGTAAAATAAGTGTGACTGAATCTGAGAAAGTAGTTAGAAAGAAACTCAGAGGGTAGTGAATATTTTTAACATTGAATGGAGACCTAATAAATATAAAGATAAATCTATCTTAATAATTGGTGGTGGTACTTCTACTTTAGATGTCAATTGGGAAAATATAGAGTACGATTATGTATGGACATGTAATGATTTTTATTTAGAAGAAAGAGTTTTAAATCAAGAGATAGATTTATACTTTTTATCTCATACTACTCCATTTTCAGATACATTAATAAATAAACTCAAAGGAAGTGATACTTTAGTTTTTTATGAACCTTATCATTATAGACAAAAGCAAGAGTCAGAAGAATTTATTAATTTTCAAAAAGATACAGGAATAAATCTTTTTGGAATTGATATACCTTTTCATGATAATTTAAATGTAGCAGGTAGAAAAGCAGGAGTAACCTTTCGATTAATTCAACTAGCTATGTATACAGATGCTGCTAAAATATACTTTGTAGGATTTGATGGGTTTAATAAAGAGTTTACAAATAAACATGCTTTTACTAAACATGTTGGTCTAAAGGAATCTGATTTAAGAAGAGATTGGAAAGATGAATACTACGAGGTTTTCGTAGAAGCATATTGTTATTTAGTTAATATAGGAGGTTTCCAAAGATTACAAAATCTTGGTGAAGGTTTTGATTATAATTTAGGTACTGAAATAAGTAAAAAATATTTTCCTTTAAATGAGAAAACTGTGGAGATATTGGGCAAGGGCCCTGGGGGAGAAAATAGGAGAGAATGATAAAAGAGCAGACAATGTTGCTTTTATTAGAACTTTAATTATTTTACAAGCAGTCATTACAAACGTATTGATTGCATGGAATATTATAAGAAGATGGGATGAATAAAAATATAGACGATATAGTATTTATAGTACAAGCTAGAATGAATAGCGAAAGAGTACCTGGTAAGATGTTGAAACCTTTTGCTGGGACTACTTTATTTGGTTTAATTTTAGATAAACTATTATCATCTAATGTAATACCATCAGAAAATATTTACGCTTCAGTATGGGAAAAAGAATTATTTCATGAAGCTAACACTCTACGTAATATAAGAACATTTCAAAGAAGTTATGAAAGTGCAAATAATGATAACGATATTAAAAAAATTTATGAATGGCATGATAAACTTCCTCACAAATATTGTGTTCTTATTAGTGGTTGCAATCCTCTTTTGGATGTTAGTACTATCGACTCCTTTGTGGAGCAATTTGTAGAGCAAAAAGAAGAAAATTTATTTGCAGTATTTGAAAAGAAAACTTACTATTGGGATAAAGAAGGAGCATTAATTACTCCTTGGCCTAAAGGTCAAACTATAATGAATACTAAAGCAGTTGATCCAGTTTATGAAGCTGCTCATGTTTTGTATGCTTCTAGAATGGATATTATAAAGGATGAAAGATTTATGGGTGACTTTGAAAAACCAGGAGGTATAAAGTTATTCAAAATGAATGAACTTGAAGCCTTTGATATAGACTATCCTTGGCAGTTTGAAGTTGCAGAAATGTTATATGAAAAGTTTAAGAAGTAAAATTAGTACTCTTGATGATAATCAAGATAGAATAAATGCTCTAAAAGATGCATGTAAGGACGAAACTGCATATTTAGTAACGTGTGGTCCTTCTCTTACTACTCATGATAGAGAAAAGTTATTAGATAAACTAAATGGTAAATTAGTTATAGCCTGCAAACAAGCTTACGAATATGTAAAAGAGGTATCTACATTTCATTTACTATCAGTTTATAATTATCAAGAATATCAATACCATTCTGAAGATACTATAAGACATTGGCAGCTTACTGCAATGAATATTCCTAACGAAGTAGAAAGAATAAAAGGATGGAATCAAAGAATGGATATAGTTTTACCTTGTTACTCTACTCCATGGGTACAAAAGTATCAATCAACATCTTATACTAGAAACTTTAAAAACTGGGAGCTATATAAAGATGGTAAATTAGTATGGGGACCTGGTATAATGTATGAGTCAGGTTTTCCATTAGCATTACATTTAGGAGTTAATAAAATTAAAACTATAGGATGGGATATAGGAGACTTATCCAAATATGGTAAAGGTCAAATGGACGTAGATGAAAATTGGATTGATCAGCATGCTAAAGATTTATACAAAGCTGATGTAGGAGGAGGTCCTGAAAGAGAAGAATTAGAAAATACTATAGGATGTACCGATAAAATGTATGATTATTTCTTGGAAAATAACGTAGAAGTTCATATATTGTCTAATACTAACCCGGCAGATGAAAGGTTTAAAAGGATTACTTTCGAAGAAATATAATGTAGCTTTAGTAACTAAAACTTTTAGTACTGATATACCTTCATATAAAGTACTGTTTGATTCTATCAATAAGTATAATGAGGATAATCTTCCTATATTTGTAGTTATTCCTCATAATGATAAAAAGTTATTACAAGATACTATTGGTACAGAAGGTTACACTTTATTATATGATCACGATATACATAGTTTTAAATACCCTATGGCTGGTTGGGAACAGCAGATGATTATTAAATTAAGGTTACATGAACATATAAGTACTAATAACCTTTTAATAATAGATTCTGATGGTAAATTTATAAGACCGTTTTATGAAAAAGATTTTATTGCATATGATAATATCCCTTACTCTATTGT
>MDTA01084986.1_pt1 | contig 10756 bp, 12 predicted proteins | sample 811151 | NCBI WGS metagenome assembly MDTA01 (sample SAMN05326648, study PRJNA326480) | marine metagenome | isolation source: seawater | place: Indian Ocean: South | collected 2010 | reverse complement strand
GCTGCTCCGCGGGGTCAATGTTCAACCACTGACCGATGCAACTGGCCTTGCGCAGGCTGGCGACGCTCATCGTGTGCCGGCGCTTATGCGCAACGCTTCACGAGCAGCCCGCAGGATGCGGATATGAGAACCGCACCGACACAGGTGTGGCGCCAGCGCATGCTTCAGGGCTTGTTCGTCAAGGACGCCACCCTGACGCTGCAGCCCGACGAGCGCCATGACTATCCCGGGCGTGCAATATCCGCATTGCGCCGCCGAGTGGCGCTTGAGCGCGTCGATGACATCATCCGCATCACCTGCGGCAACCACGCCTTCCAGCGTCTCTATCCGCGCGTTTTCAAAGTCACGTGCGGGTGTCGCGCAACACGGGCGAGCGGTGTTGTCGATGAGGACAGTGCATGCACCACACTGCTCGGCACCACATCCAAGCTTGGCTGCCGTGAGACCAAGGTTGTTGCGCAGAACGAACAACAGAGGCGTGTCGTCCAGCTCTACGCAGACCTGTTGCTGTCTGTCGTTGATGTTGAGTTGGATGTTTATCATGAAAAAACTCTAATATTCAGCATATAACAGCCTCTTTTGCATGTAGAGTATCGCAATCTGAAGTGGCCATGTGACGATGGTGAGGCCATGATGCCCGTGCTGGCTCGCACCACGCGACTGACGCGTCCCAAGAGGTTTAGCTATTCCGTAGCTTCAACGACCTGACAGAGACCACTCATTATCGTCGTATTCCGGACGACTGTTGGCTCACGGTCGCCGACACAAAAGGGTCGACCAAAGCCATCGAAGTCGGTCGCTACAAAGACGTCAATAAGGTTCTTCGGTTCTGAATGCCGCTTTCGGGGGCGAGCGCTGCTGCCCCCGGAGAAGCACGGCCCTCCAAGAAGCATGAGCTTATGCGAACTCGCCGCTGGAGCAGAAACGGAGGGTGACTTCCTCCAGCTTCTCGCTACCCTGTCGGCGGACCACGGGAATGAGGCCAACCTGGATCGCAAACACCCAGGTTCTCCTTAAGGCCCTGTTGCAGCTGGATGGCAGAACTGGATTGTAGTTATGGTCCTCGTGGCGGCGTCGGCTTGGGGGCGGCGTCGCGGGCGGGAGCGGAAGGTTACGAAATCCCATCCAGCCCGTGGAGACGAGCAGCCCACATCACCAGTTCCAAGCTGCTTGGTGTCATCCGCGGGCGCACACCTTTTTGCCGCGCACGTATGCGGGTCGATCCGCGAGTGTCCCGCGCCACCGTGATACGTTTTCGAATTCCTGCATCTTGAGTGTCTCGCCAGCGGCGTAGAAGCCGTCAAGGCAGTCGACCCAAGGGCCCGTCGCGATATCAGCAATGGTGTAATTGTCGCCGGCGATGTACTCGTAATCCTCGAGACGTTCGTCCAGTACGTCCAGCAATCTACGGGCTTCGAGCAGGTAACGTTTCAACGCGTACTCGTCTTTGGTCTTGCCGAGCGCAAACTTATAGAAATGCCCGAACTGACCAAACATGGGGCCGACGTGGGCAGCCTGGAAAAACAGCCATTGCATGACGCTCTGCTTTTCAGCGATGGAATTGCCGCCCAGCTTGCCGGTCTTCTCGGCCAGGTACAGCAATATCGCGCAACTCTCCATCAGCAGCACTTGCTCGCCCTCAGGGCCACTCGGGTCGCTGAGCGTCGGGATTTTGCCGTTAGGGCTCAGGCGCAGATAGTCGTCGTCAAACTGGTCATCGTTGCCGATATCGATCAGGTGTGTGTCGTAGTCCAGTTCGAGTTCTTCCAGCGCGATACCCACTTTCTGTCCGTTGGGTGTCGCAAGCGAGTAGAGTTGCAGGTTGGCGGGATTGGTGGGTGGCCACCGTTCTGGAAACCATGCCATCGTTGGGTGTCCTAGTTCTGTTTGTCAGCGCATCGCTCGATTGTACTTGGTCCCCGAAAACAAAGGAGCGTTCGGATGAGTCAGGTTGTTGTGGTGAGCGGCGGCGCGGGCGGCATCGGCGGGGCGACAATGGCACGCTTTGTGGCAGGTGGTGCGCAGGTGGTGTTCACCGACTGGGATGAGGCACGCGGTGCTGAACAGGCCGGGTCGTTTGCAGACGCCGATAACGCGCCGGTGTTTGTGCCAGCCGATGTGCGTGACGAAGCCGCGTGCGCGAACGTCGTGGCGACCGCCGTGCGGGAATTTGGGCGCATTGATGTACTGGTCAACAATGCCGCGGTCCGCAACTACCAGACTGTGGTTGAAGCCGATATGGAGAGTTGGCGGCGTGTATTGGACGTCAACTTGATGGGATATGTGAACATGGCGAAGGCCGCCATTGTGCGGATGTCGGGCGCCGGTGGAGGCAACATCGTCAACGTCGCGTCTATTCGTTCGGTCATCGCCGGATCGAAGACCGTGCAGTACGACACCACTAAAGCAGCCATTCTGGGACTGACGCGATCGATGGCACGCGATCACGCGGCAGAAGGGATTCGTGTCAACGCGGTCGGGCCCGGGCCAATCTTTACGCATTTTCACGCTGGTCGGGCTGCCGAACTGGGGCAGACCGATGATCAGTATCGCGAACGGTTTGGCGCGGACACGTTGTTGAAGCGCCCCGGAACGCCCGATGAAGTTGCGGCGGCAATCTGCTTCCTCGCATCGGACGACGCGTCTTTTATCACGGGCACCTGCTTGTTTGTCGATGGTGGGCTGACGGCGTTTGCTGAGGGGTAAAAACGACGCCGCAAGCAGGGTCGGGTGCGTCTCCGGCCCGGAGGGTCTCACCGTCGACTGGGCGCAGGCCGTTGTTACCGAGTTTGCCGGCGTGCACACCACAGCAACAGTCGAGAACGTTGTCGTCCAGTCGCTTGATGTTGGTACAACGTCGCGGGTGCGGCTGGAGGTCGAATACGCTGGAACGCTTGAGTCTCTACCGACCCGTTGGTTTGTGAAATTACCTTCGGCGCACTTCCGCGCGCGCCTCATTGCCCAGACGGCTGGACTGATTCGTAACGAAGCGCGTTATTACGCGTCGGTCGCCTCGCAGGTTTCCATTGCGCAGCCAGTCGTATTGGCGACCGCCTTACGCTGGTCCGGTGGCGTTGTAGTCATGGAGGATCTTGCCACCGAGAACGTCTCGTTCGGGTCCGGCGGCGATGGTATGACGGCAGGCGAGGCGCGTGCAGCCGTCTGCACCTTGGCTAAGCTTCACGCTCAGTTCTGGAACAAGACGGACACTCTACCAGGCTGGATGGACGGCGCCATGCGTAAGACCGAAGACCAGCTGGGCGACTGGCTGGCCGTGCCATTGATGCGACGCGGTCTGCGCCGTGCTGGCGAGGTCGTCCCGCCGGGCCTTGCGGATAGCGCGATCAGCTATGCACGCCGAAGACGCCACTACCACCAGCAGCTTAACGCCGGTCCGGCAACATTGGTTCATCGAGACTGCCACCCCGGCAACTGGTTCTTCAGAAACGGGCAGGCTGGCCTGCTGGATTGGCAACTGGCGCGCACGGGCGCTGGCGTCGGCGATCTTGCCTATTTGATCGGCACTGGGCTGTCACCATCTATACGCCGTCTACTGGAGGATGAACTCGTGCAGGCGTACATCGATGCGCTTGCCGGCGAGGGTGTTCAGGTACGGCCAGACGCGGTCTGGCGTATGTACAGACGCCACCTCGTGTATGCCTTCGAAGCGATGGTGGTGACGCTTGCGATCGGTCAGATGATGCCGCTTGCGTGGAACCTGCGTATGATCGAGCGCACGGCTGCCGCACTCGCAGATCACACCGTTTTCGCCGACTCGAAGCTCTGGTCAGCGTAGCGCTCACGTAACCGCAATTTGACACATTGGCTGGCGCTGTGTGGGCCACACGCCCAACTATCGCCCGTTCAAGCGCTGACGATTGCGGCGCGGGGTTTAACCAGAACGAACCCATGCTGCTCGAAATTGAATTGTGGATGCGTACGGACCCGCGTGATGTGAGCCCGGCGGCTGGCGGGGCCGCGCCAATGTTTCAGCCCTGTTTTGCAAACCGTGTCTCGGAACCGATGTCAGCATTTGTGGTCGACTTAATACCGGAACGGAAGTTGGGAAATCCCGCGAATGCAGCGTATATGCAACCACTTGTTATTGGCGGCCTGGCTTGCTTGTGCCGGCGCGATAATGCCGTCAGTGGCGGTGGCAACCGCGGCGGACGAGACTGACAACTCAAGCGCGGCGAAGCCTACAACAGAGCCCGCGGCTAAAGACGACAAGTTGGCTGCGACCAAGACGGTGCCTGACGCTGCAGCGGCGAATCAATCGGATTCCAGAGAAGAGCCCGAGGCCGTCAATTTGTCCGAACTGGAAGAGCGGCTGGTTGATACTGATGCGATAGGTTTTTTCACAAAACTCGAGCTAAAGTCCCAACTGGACGATCTCACGGACAGGTTTCGCGAGTTTCACGATCAGACGCAGGTTGCTGAGCTGGCGGAATTGAAAGAGAAGTTTGACCTCCTGTTGTTGAAGCTTTTGACGCTGCTTCAGGACGACGATCCTGATTTGCATCGTGACATTGCGGCCGCCCGCCCGGCGATATGGCGCACGCTCGCTGACCCCGAACTATTTGCGAAACTGTGAGCGTACCGACGGTCAAAGTAGAGAAGCATATGAAGACACCGCACCATCATCTTCGCCGCATTCGTTGGCTGCTATTACCCGCCACCGTTGTGCTGGCGAGTGCCGTATTTGCCAGTGACACCGTGAGTAAAGACCTGCAGGCAGTCATTGCGTTGCAAGGCAAGCCGTGCGGCGAGGTGCAGGACACGGAGAAGAAAGGCGACAACGACTACATCGCCAGCTGTTCGAATGGCAAGCGTTACCGCGTCAGCATGAACGCGTCCGGACGCGTTGATGTCGAAGAACAATAAGCGCGAATGGGATTCAGTCTTCGGCTTTGTCCGCGTTCAATTCGTGCTGCAGGCGCAAGCGGTGCGCCTCAATTAACTGGTTGACTGCCTCACCAGACCACCCGGCGCGTGATAACAGTTGCGCCGCTATCTGCAGCCCGGCTTCCTGTACTTCGGGCACCACTACACTTGCGCCCTGACGCATCAGCGTCCGCGCATGCCGGTTGTCGCGGGCGCGTAGCAGCACCGGCGTAGCGGGCGCCAACTGCTGCGCTGCGGCCAGGATGCGTTCTGCGGCGACCGTGTCATCGGTGCTGACGGCGATGGCTACGGCGGTTTCCGGGCTGAGCTTATTCAACAATGAGCGACGCGATGCGTCGCCAACAAATACGCGGCGCCCAACACGAAACGCGTTTATGACCCGGAACGGGTCCTGGTCCAGCGCTACAACCTCAAAATGATGCTCTTCGAGAACGTCACACAAGAATTCACCGGTGCGCCCATAGCCAATCACCAGCACGTGGCCGCGCATGCCGTCCGGTAACGTGCCCAGCCACTCTGCGTCAGTTGTCGGTTCTGCCGACAGGCGGTCACCCAACCGGTGTGCGCCGTGGGCGACCAGGGGCGTCAGCACCATCGTGACACTGACAACAATCAACATGAACTGCGCGGTTGGCTCCGGGATGAGCGCAAGTGATACCGCGAGTGCGATCGCGACAAATGCAAACTCGCCACCCTGGCCGAGCCACAGCCCCATCTCCAGGGCTTGCCCATTCTTGAATCCGAACAGCCGCGCGCACACAAACGTCACCGCAGTTTTGATAGCGAACAGACCGAGGACGGAAAGCGCGATTCAAACAGGATTACTCGCGACTTGGGCGAGATTGATCGACATGCCCACGCTCATGAAGAACAGGCCCAACAACAAGCCTTTGAACGGTTCAATGTCGACCTCGATATCAAATCGGAACTCGGTCTCCGCGAACAACAGTCCGGCCAGGAACGCCCCCAACGCCGCACTCAAACCCACGGCATGGGTCACGGACGCGGTCGCGATGACAATCAGTAACGTTGCCGCCACAAACAACTCCGGGCTTTCGCTGGCTCGTACAAACCGGAATAAGGGTTGAATACACAACTTGCCAATGCCGAGGATCAGTGCGACTGCCAGCGCAGCCTGCAAAAGTGCGAGGCCAAGCGCAACCGGGAGGCTGGTGCTTACTTCTGCGGCAAAGGCGGCAACGATAAACAAGAGCGGCGCAACGGCCAGATCCCGCGCCAGCAGCACGGCGAAGCTGCCTTGTCCCACCGGCGTGCTGAAGCGGCCGCTTTCGCTCAGCAACTGAATGACGATGGCCGTGGACGACAGTGCCAGGCACGCCCCGAGAATAAACGCGGCCGCGAACGTGTTACCAAACGCATAAGCGATGCCGCCAATGATGAGAGCAGTTGCCCCGATCTGAGCGCCGCCCATACCAAACACCAGTTTGCGCAATTGCCAGAGGCGTTACAGGGAAAGCTCCAGCCCAACCGTGAACAGCAAGAACACGATGCCAAGTTCAGCCAGTGCGGGTACGCCAGCCACGTCGGAGACGGTGACATGTCGTAACCAGCTGTCGGCTTCAGCGCCACGCGCGATGCCGTAGGGTCCGACGATGATGCCCACCACCAGAAACCCCAGCACCGGCGACACTTGGGCCCGTTTCACGATCGGAATAACGATGCCCGCCGCCGCGAGGAAGACGATGATCTGGTTGAGTGCTAAGTCATCCATGGGTTGGCTGGATGTATGATGGAATCCGTGAATTTCCGGTAGCGTGCAAGGTAGTCGGAGCGAGCCGCTCATAGCCAGCTCGCCTCGCGCGATTCATTCTGTGCAGGAAGCTTAAAGCGGCATTGCAGCTGTCATGCGATCCGCGCTTCACGCCAAAGCGCTGAACGCGCATACTTGCGCGCCGTCGGCAAAGCGATCTTTCGGAACAGTAATACATGGCTGAACCAATCAATTGGCATCAAGACATCTTCGACGTCCTGCGAGAGCAGGATTTTACGTTGATTGCGCACGTTCCGGATGCGGGGCATACGCCACTTATCAAGATGTGCGAAGCCAATAATGAAATGGAGGTGGTGACACTCACGACCGAGGAGGAGGGTGTGGGCCTCGTTTCAGGCGCGTGGGCCGGTGGCCGCAAAGGTGTGTTGTTGATGCAGTCGAGCGGCGTTGGTAACTGCGCAAACGCGTTGGCCTTGCCCGCCGTTTGCCGGATACCGTTCTTGACTATCGTGTCCATGCGCGGTGAATGGGGTGAGTTCATTCCATGGCAAATGCCGATGGGGCAGGGCACGCCAGGTGTCTTCGAGGCGATGGACGTGAAGGTATTCCGGGCGGATCGCAAGGATGAAGTGGGTGTCACTGTTGCGGCCGCTGCGCAACTGGCGCATAACACCAGGCAATCCGCGGCAGTACTGTTGTCGCAGAAGATGATTGGCGCAAAACAGTTCAAGGAGGGTTAGGCAATGCTCAAGCGACGTCCGCTCGTAAAATATCTTTTGTCCGAACGCCCTGAAAACCTGTTAGCCGTCAGCGGTCTCGGTTCATCCACCTGGGACGTGACAGCCGCTGGCGACGATGCCCGTAACTTCTGCTTCATCGGCGCGATGGGGCAAGCGGCACCGTTTGCGCTGGGGCTGGCGATGGCACGTCCTGAGCACCGGGTCGTGCTGATAACCGGCGACGGCGAACTGCTGATGGGGATCGGTACCCTTGCCACCATTGCTGCCCAGGCACCCACCAACCTGGCAATCGCCGTAATGGATAACGGTGCGTATGTCGAAACGGGAGGGCAGGCTACTGCGACTGCCGGGCGTACGAACATCGAGCAGGTTGCCGTTGGCATGGGTATCGAAAACACATGCACGGTGACGGCTGATAACGAACTGGAGCAGTTGCGCACCGATCTGATGAGCGCGCCAGGCCCGTTTCTCGCCAATGTAAAAATCGACCCTGAAGCGCTGCCGCTGGCATTTCCGCACTCGTTCGATGGCGTGACGGCCATCAACCGATTTCGGGACGCCGCGCTCAGCTAAGCTGCCGTCCGCGGCGTCTACTGGACGTTGCGCTGCTCGACCCGACCAGCCATGCCCATGGCATGGTCGGTCTGGCTTACCCGGAACGTTTCGAGGCGGGCTGCCAGCGATTCGTCCTGCAACGACAGAATCTGTACGGCGAGGAGACCGGCGTTCCGGGCGTTGTCGATGGCGACGGTGGCGACAGGTACGCCACGTGGCATCTGCACGATGGAAAGGAGGGAGTCCAGTCCAGAGAGTTTGGTGTTACCAACCGGTACGCCAATAACCGGCAGTGTTGTCATGGCGGCGACCATGCCTGGCAGATGTGCCGCGCCGCCAGCGCCGGCAATGATGACCTGGGTTCCGCGGCCGCGGGCAGCCTTTGCGTAATCGAACATACGGTCCGGTGTCCGGTGCGCACTCACGACGGTCATCTCACACGCGACATCAAACTCTCGGCAGGCATCAGCTGCCGCCTGCATGATGTCTGCGTCCGATTCCGAACCCATCCAAATTGCTACTGGGCGGATGACTGCGGAGTCGGCGGCTACGGGGGCTGCTTCGGTCATTGATCAGAGCTTCCTGATGGTGTGCTTGAGGGGTCACTCACCGCTGGTAGTAAATCCCAATTGTGTCGTACGCGATTCCGCAGCGGCGATGGCGTCGCCCACTTGATCCGCAACGGCTGTTATGTGGCCCATCTTCCGGAGCGGCTTCGCGTCCGGTTTCATGTACCAATGAACAGTCGCACTGGCGTCGCTGTGCGCGGGCTGTGCCCCAAACGGCCCGGGCGTGCCCGGCAACAGCTTGCTCAGAAGGTTTTTCATCACCGCTGGCCTTGGCACGGTCGTGGGGCCCAATGGCATTCCGCTTATCGCGCGCAGGTGCTGCTCAAATTGAGAGGTCTCCGAGCCTTCGATGGTCAGGTGTCCGGAGTTGTGAACACGGGCTGCAATTTCATTGGTCAGAAGCTGTTCGTCTGTGTCAACGAACAGCTCGAGACAGAACAAACCAACGCCATCCAGCGCGGAGACGACGTCCATCGCGAGTTGCATGGCCCGTTCGTGCAGGTTCTTCGGTATCTCAGCGGGGCAGACGGCGACATCCAGAATGTTGTCGCCCCAGAAGCGCATCTCGACCGGCGGATAAGCGCACGTCTCTCCCGTGGTGGAACGCGCCACCAGCATGCCAAGCTCGTTTTTGAGCGGCACCAGTTCCTCGAACAGGCTTTGCCCAAAATCCAGCCGCAGGTCTGATGGCTGACGTACCACCTGCACGCCTTTGCCGTCATAACCACCTGTCGCGGCCTTCTGAACAAACGGCATACCAAGTTCGTCCGCAAGTGCGTCAAAACATTCTGTTGTTACCGTGTCGCGACTGGTCCAGCGCGGCGAGGGAAAGTTGTGTGCTGCATAGAAAGCCCGTTGCGACACCTTGTTTTGCAGCGTTTTCAACACGTCCGGTGCCGGATGGACTTCGATGCCACTTGCCTCTAGCGCGTCCAGGCAAGCAGGGCCAATGGACTCGATTTCATAGGTTACGACGTCGGCGCCATTCGCAACGTGCATGACATCGTCAACCGTGTCGAGAGCGCCCACATGAATATAGTCCGCATCATCGTCCACGGATGAGGGTGCAGATGTAGCGAGCACCCGGGTTCTGAAACCAAGAGGTCCTGCCGCCTGACACAGGTAGGCCCCGAGTTGCCCGCCGCCAAGAATGGCAACCGTTGGCACGTCTGATTGAGTGTTGTTATTCATGCATTCATTGTACTGCCGCGCGCGCCCGTAACGTAGCACCGCCAGAGGCATTACGAACGTTGCTTGCGCCAGCCCGAAACAAATTGTTTAGGCTGGATGCAATCCCCCGGTTGTATTGGTTTCCAAAGTGGCTAAGGTGTAGCCGTGCGCGCGGCGAGCGCGCGAAGAGGAGTGCATGTCGCAAACGAGTTCAGACGCGCGCAGAGTGCTTGAGGTATCAGACCTCAAGACGGTCTTTCATACGCGCGAAGGAGCTGTCCATGCCGTCAACGGTGTCAGCTTCGAGCTTAGCACAGGCGAGTTGCTCGGCGTCGTTGGCGAAAGCGGGTCAGGCAAGAGCGTCACGATGATGTCGTTGATGAATCTGTTGCCTACGCCGCCTGCCGAAATCGTCCAGGGACGGGTCATTTTTGAAGGGCGCGACGTGCACGCCATGCCTGCTGAGGAACTCCGCGCGTTGCGTGGCGGCGAAATCGGGTTTGTATTCCAGGACCCAATGACATCGTTGAATCCGGTTTTTACCGTCGGTTTCCAGTTGATCGAGCCGTTGCGCGAGCACCTGGGCTTGAGCAAAGCCGAGGCGCGGGAGCGCGCGGCGGAACTCCTGGCCAAGGTTGGTATACCAGATCCGGCCGCACGTCTTGATGATTACCCGCATCAGTTCTCGGGCGGTATGCGCCAGCGGGTCATGATTGCAATCGCCCTGGCATGTAACCCGAAGGTATTGATTGCGGACGAGCCTACGACGGCGCTGGACGTCACCATCCAGGCACAGATTCTGGAGCTCGTTCGTGAACTCCGCCGCGACCGAGGCATGGGTATTGTGTGGATCACGCACGACCTCGGCGTGGTTGCGGGCATCGCCGATCGCGTGATCGTGATGTATGGCGGACAGATCGTGGAACACGCCCTGGTGGAAGATCTGTTTGAGCGCCCGGCACATCCTTACACGCGCGCGCTGCTGGAGACGCTTCCGGGTGTGGATGACACGCGGGCTGACCGATTGTTGTCAATCGCCGGGCAGCCGCCCAGCCTGACCACACACCCGGAGTCATGCCCGTTTG
>MDTA01056599.1_pt1 | contig 10756 bp, 9 predicted proteins | sample 811151 | NCBI WGS metagenome assembly MDTA01 (sample SAMN05326648, study PRJNA326480) | marine metagenome | isolation source: seawater | place: Indian Ocean: South | collected 2010 | reverse complement strand
TATATCATAAAATGACTTTACATCTTGGCTAATTTTAATCTCAACACCACTTTCCATAGCTTTTCTTACGGCTCTAGCATGAGATGGTTTAAACTTACTGAGATTTGATTTCACATCATTCTCAATAAATAGTGTACTCGTTATTTCACGCTTGAGATATTTAAACCCATTTCTAAGTAAGGCATAATCAATATAATTTGATGCCCTATTTTGATATAAAACTGGAGGGATAGTGAGCCTAATTCCCCCCAATTTATTTTTTATTGAATAATTTATTAACAATTCAACCAGAACCAATGAATCACTAAACGAAATTCTTTCAGGAACAACAAATGAGCCAACTGTTGATCCAGGATGAGATACTAACAAATTTTTTCCATTAATATTTAATTCAGCGGCAGGGAAAACAGAAAAAAGTGTACGTTTCTTATAAAATTCTATACTATGATCCACAAATCTGTTTTTAGGATGATAACTCAGAAATCTTCTTAAGTGGAAAATTGTCCCATTATTAGAAGCCTTTACAAATCTGTCCCACAACAACTTATTTTTTTTAGAATGTCTTTTTACTGTAAGCATAAAATAATTTAACCTGATCACACGTTAATTGTTCCTTGTAAGAGTTGCAAGTTTATATTATTTGTTTATCAAACTCTTTCAAATATAATTTTGTTTGTAAATTTTATTTATTAATTAATGAAATCCCATATAAAAAATATTTATTCAAGAGAAATACTAGATTCAAGAGGGAACCCAACAGTTGAGGTAGACCTAGTTCTTGAAAATGATATAGTCGCACGTGCAGCAGTCCCATCAGGGGCCTCGACTGGTGATTTTGAGGCAATGGAGCTTAGAGATGATAACAAAAGTAGATATATGGGAAGAGGAGTTCTTACTGCTGTAAATAATATCAATAGTGAAATACAAAACGCTCTCATTGGAGCCGATATAAACAATCAGGAGAATATTGATAATATATTAATTGATTTAGATGGGACAGAAAATAAATCTAGGCTAGGGGCAAATGCGATTCTGGGAGTATCAATGGCTGCCTGTAAAGCAGGAGCAAAAGCTAATGGAGTACCTTTATATGATTATTTATCTATTGATAGTGATTATGTAATGCCTATACCAATGATGAATATTTTAAATGGTGGTAGCCACGCAGATAACACCATCGATATCCAAGAGTTTATGATTTCTCCAATTGGTGCAAATTCGTTTTCTTATGCACTTAGAATTGGAACCGAAGTTTTCCATCAATTAAAATCTGAATTATCACAAAAAGGTTTGAATACAGCAGTTGGTGATGAAGGGGGGTTTGCTCCTAACTTAGACTCGAATGAACAAGCAATCGAAATAATTTTAACAGCCATAACTAATGCAGGCTATACCCCTGGCAAAGAATTTTTTATTGCTCTAGATGTAGCTGCCAGCGAATTTTATAAAAATGACTTTTATACTTTAGAGTCTGAACAAAAAACATATTCATCTGAAGATATGATTAACTATTTAAGTGATCTGACTAAGAAATATCCAATTATTTCGATTGAAGATGGATTAGACCAAAATGACTGGAGTGGTTGGAAAAAACTAACCCGAGAAATAGGCAGTAATATTCAGACAGTAGGAGATGATTTAACTGTTACAAACATAAAGCGCTTAAATAGAGCCATAGATGAAAAATCTATGAACTCAATTCTAATAAAATTAAATCAAATAGGGACCATCACGGAGACCATTAACGCAGTTAAATTAGCAAAAAAGGTTGGTTTTGGAGCGATAATATCTCATAGGTCTGGCGAAACGGAAGATACAATTATAGCAGATTTTTCAGTAGCTATGGGAATGGGACAAATTAAAACTGGCTCATTATCAAGAAGTGATAGAGTAGCTAAATACAACCAGCTAATCAGAATTGAAGAAGAGCTAGGTGATAAAGCAAGGTATGCTACAATGGATTTTTTAGGTTTTAACAAATGAAAAAATTCATTTACAGAAAAAAACCAAAGCGAAATTCTTTAGCGACTACACAAAAACAATTTATTAGAGGTCTAGTATCCCTAATTTGCTTATCTCTTATTATAATATTTATTTTCGGTGACCACGGGCTCATAAAACTTTACAAAATTAAAGGTCAAAGAAAAAAGATTCAGGGTTATATAACCCAACTAAGAAAAGATAGAGAACAAATTAAAGAAGAAAAAAATAGAATAGAAAATGATTTAGAGTATATTGAAAAAATAGCTAGAGAAAAATATAAAATGGTGAAACCCGGGGAAAAAGTATTTAAGGTGGTTGAAAAATAATTTAGAAACTTTGTTTAAAAAGAACCGTGTCAGCTTTCAGCGCCATTGTCGATTTGCACATTATATTAATTTTTTTAGGTGGGTCCTCAAAATTATAAACTAACTCTACTCCAATAGTCTCTCCGTTTTCTATTCCATACTTCACTGTATTTTTCCCTCTATACGGGTCAATCTGCCCAACATTATCATTCTCGTTTATAACAGTGACTAAAGTAAAAGCAGCAAAGTCAAATGGCCATAATTGCTCATTTGTTACATTTAAATCAACGAATACCCTATTATCCTCTTTGCTTGCCCTAACAATTTCATATTTTACGTTTTTATCTGCTATATCAACATTTGGCAAACAGGTTACCATTACTGTATCCTGCGAAAAACAATAAGATTTTTCATCACGAACTTTTAATAATACAGAAAATGATTTTGATTTATTTATCTCTGAAGGATATAAAAAGTACGGTGATTGTTTTTTCGCTTCTGACTTTGAAAAAGATGCGCCCTCAGATAAAATACTCCAATCATAAATAATCTTGCTATCCTTGTCCTTAGTATTTGAACCATCAAGGTATATTTTTCTATCAAATGGGGCAATAAAATCAATCCCGGCATCTGCTATTGGCGGATCATCATCTATAATTTTCACTACTATCGTATCTTTTCCAATTAAACCACTGGGATCAGATACAGTCAGCAATATATTTTTTATTCTGTTCTTATTAGCATTTAAAAAACTATAGTATCCGCTTTTCGCTGTCAGAATAACCTTTTCTTCACCAATAATTTCCCAAGAAAATTCAAGTTTGTCATTGTCTGCATCCCAAGAAGCACTACCATCTAGGTGAACGCGACTGTTACAACCATCACTTAATATGACATCTTCTCCAGCTATTGCAATAGGTTGGTCTGGCATTGGCAAAACGTTAATGCTGAAACTAAAATCCGTCGAATCAGTACCATCAGAAATATTTAGAGCTATTTGTAATTCACCATAATAATCCTTCCGAGGCTTTATTCTTAATTCATTTCCATTAATCTCTAAATCAGCATTTCTATTCTTTTCCAACTTGTAAGTAAACGGGTCTTTTTCAGCATCTTTTATGTTTAAAACTAGAGTAAGTACTGAATCCTCTCTCATTGTCTGAGGAGCAAAAGCTGTAAAACCAGGTATGGGATTAATAAGAGTAAAACTAGTGTCAATACTACTATTACCATCAGATGTAGTTAAGGTTATTGGCGTAGAGCCCTTATAATTCTTACTAGGTTTGATAGTAATTTTATTATCTTTTACATTAATTTTTGAATTTGCAGCTCCACTTGCTGAATAAACTAATTTATCCCCATCTATATCTGAACCATTTAACATTAAATCAACATCGTTATTGATTGTTTTTGTAAGCGGATAGAACGAATGTAAAACCGGAGCGTCATTTATGGGGTCTACCTTTAGAATAAAATTTGTTTCATCTGTACCTGCTCCATCAGAAACAGCTACATTAACATTTATTGAGCCATAATAATTCTTATTAGGGATAATTATTAGATCATCATTTGTTACGCTAATACTAGCATTGCCATCAACAGTTGCTCCAAAGGTAAGAGGATCATCTTCGGCATCTTTCGCAGAAAGTTTAAATTTAAATATATCATCCTCATTTATTTTTTGATTTTTGACCTTTGTAATGATAGGACTATCGTTAATCGATTGAACATTTAATATAAAGTTCATATCAAGGTTTAAGTTTACCAGTATTGAACCATGGTAATTTTTATCAGGAGAAATAATGAGATAATCACCATCTCTTTCAATAATTGCATTGCCATCAACAGTTGCTTCATAATTTATCCCAGAGCCTGTGACGGGAACCTTTAAAACATACTTAGTGTCCTCTTTTATATTTTTATACGCGCCACGTAACAATTCAACAACCCACTTTGGCTCAGGGCCATCACCAAAAATCCAATCTTGTGTCTGATTGGATTTTTCTTCATCAGTCACTTGCGTATGCAAATTAGTAAATAAGGATAGTCCAATTACTAACCAAATAGCAGTAGAATTTTTAAAAACTGTTAATGTTTTCATTCTTAGATTTTATAAAGGCATCAAAATATATTTCGACTCTCCTATTTTCTGCACGCGCTTCTTCTAATTCTACCCTATCCTTTATGTTTTCTATTTCACGCTTTGGTCTAAATTCGCCATAGCCGAGTGCTGAAAAATAGTGTTGCTCCATTTCAGCAAGCTGGCTCAATCTTTGGACAAGATTTAAAGATCTTGCTGAGCTTAATTCCCAATTATTTCTAAATTTTGAATTCATCGGAATAGGTTTGTCATCTGTGTGCCCTTCAGCACGTATTTCAATGTTTAGAGTATCATTTGATTTATTAATCATCTCTAATAGGGGTTCCCACCTTGGCTGTTTATGTATATTCATTAGTGTGGATGTCCGAATAAGACCACCAATTTGAACTAGGATTGGATCTGCATCTGGATTTAAATCTGCTGAAAGTGACTTAAATAGTTTTGATCCAGTAAGTGTAATTTTGATCCCTTTAGTTACTCTCTCAATTTCCACTAAATTATTTTTTTGTAAAGGCGCTAGCTCTTTTTCCGTCTCATCTAAAATTATATTTACTAGGCGATCAACATGAGCTTCTGCATCATTCAAAATAACTAAGAGTAAAACGAAAAATGTTAATAAAAGAGTAGTTAGGTCAGCAAAGGTGAGAGCCCAAGCAGTTGTCTTTGCTCTAGCCTCTTCTTGAGATACAGGTTTTCTAAGCAATCCTATTCCTCTTTTTGATCGAGCTTTTGTCTTTCTGAAAGAGCAACAAACGTCATTAGTTTTTCTTTAATTAGGATTGGATGCTCTCTTCCATGGATGCTAATAATACCCTCTAAAACTATATTTTTAAGCATTAATTCATTTTCAGATCGCCTTTTTAACTTGCCAGCAATTGGAAGAAAAACCATATTAGCAAGAAAAACCCCATAAAAAGTGGTAATTAAAGCTGTACCCATCCCAGTCAAAAGCGCTTTAAACTGTTCCGCGACATTGAAATCAATTGATGAAGTCTCCCCAGACATTTGAAACTTATTCATCATTATTATTAATCCCAGAACCGTACCAAGCATTCCAAAAGCAGGTGCATAAGCAGCCATATATAATATGATTTCTTGCGCTCCAATATGTCTAGTCGAAATATTATTTAAATCCATTGATAGAAATGTTCTCAATCTATTTGAATCACGCTCATTAATTGCAAGTTCTATGCCATTACGGAGAAAAACACTGTCAATATCATTAAGACCAGATTCTAGAGATAAAAGACCGTCTTTTCTGGCTTTTTCAGCTAATGACACAATACTATCTATCATCCCATTAAAATCAAATACTTCTGCAAGAAGAACATTTTTAAATACACTTCCCAAGCCAACAACAGCCCTAATTGGATAATTAACAAGAGTAGCACAAAGAACACCACCAAAAACAATAAAAATTGACTGCGGTTGAAAAAACCATCTGACTTGCTCAAATCGCCAACCATCTCCAGTGGTTAAAATCAAATCTGTATTCTGTTTTTCAGGCCAAATCATTGTAAGATAAATACAAAGAATGCCTGCTGCTAATCCAATAACAGTACCAAAATCCCATTGCGATTTCATATTCGTCTCACACTATTTATAATTTAAGATTAATCCCACTGTCGACTTTTTGACATTTTTTTACTAGCCTCGTATAATTTATTCTTCTCTTTTTCGGATAATTCACTAAAGCCAATTTCTTGTATTTTTTCTAAAATTTTATCAATATCTCTTTGATATACATTTGTTTTTGTTAATTTTTCTTCACTTCTTTGGACTTGGTATTCAATGGTTTTTTTCCGAATCGCAAACATAAAGTCTTTCCACCTCCAACTTTTCTTCAATAAAGTATATCCTACGACCATACCCGCAATATGCGTTATATGACTGATACCATCTGCATTACCCAGAATACCAAAAAAAGCAATTGAGCCCATTATTATTACAAGCCACATCGACCTTACGGGTATTATACCCCATATATAAAGCATCCTATTCGGATACGAAATCCCATATGCTAAAAGAATTCCATAAACAGCCCCACTGGCTCCAATGACTGGGCTATTGGATCCCATCTGAAAAAGGTAAGTGATTAAACCAGAACCAACTCCTGTTATAAAATAATATTTAAGAAATTTATTTTTCCCCCAAGCTTGTTCTAGCTCTCGACCGAATACCCACAACCCAAGCATATTCAATAATATATGAGATATTCCTACAGAAGAATAAAATGGAGCGTGCAAAAACATATAGGTAAATGGCTGCCATAACATCCAATCTGAAATAAAAGCACTTGGCACTAAGCCAAATAGCCTGAAGAACACATCTTCTTTACTAGATATTGATTGAAGTAGATAAATACCAATGTTAATGGTTACAAGAATCTTAATGGCGTCTGTAAAAATTTGAGGTTTATAAACAAACTCACCAGGATTAAACTGTAATCTATATTTCATAATTCAAGTTAAATATACATATTTAATGCTAAAGCTTTCTTAAATAATAATGATGAACTATAAATCAATTAATATATTTTTGGCAATTCTAAAAGATTTTAGTCTATCAAACCCATCAATATGATAGCATAACTGACCATATAAATAGTTTGAAATCAGCCTTTTATCTTCAACGCTAATATTATCAAAGGATATGTTTTCAAACCTACCATTTATTAAATGCTTCATTATTTCTATACTTTGTTCTTTCCCCATTTTCAAAAAAGGCGAATTACAATCTTTAATACTAAAATTTTCAGGCTCTAAATCAATCCTAAAACCCATTTCAGATAAAATTATTGTTTCATACAACCAAAATGCAACATTTGGATTTATGCTATCATCTTCGTAAGAATTAATTATATCAACTAATGAATCAAATAATATTGGATGGGGGTCATTAACCTCTAGTGAAAAATCAGTCATCTCAAGGATAGATTGCAGTAGAGTCATTTTTTTTAATGACTCAGATATTTTTAACCAAATGTTGATAAAGTGGACTTTTGAAATTATTTGTAATTCTTTTTTTTCATTTTCATTATAAATTACATTTATATGACTAAGAGGCTGAAAATATGGAGCTGTAAGGTTTTTTTTTGATTTAGCGCCCTTAATAATAAACGATATTTTCCCCCTTTTTTTTGTAAAACATCTTGAAATTAAACTTGTTTCACCATAAGAAAATGTTTTTAAAACAACTGCAGATGTATTTATAATCATTTTGAACTATCTAAGTCAGTAGGCTTTTGCATAAATCACCTCGTGCTGAGCAGGTGCCCCAGAAAAAATACATTTCAAGTTTTTCGGGTTTTCATTGAAGGGAATACAACGAATGGTTGCTTTAGTTTCATTTTTGATTTTTTCCTCTGTTTCTTCTAAGCCATCCCAGCCACATCTTGCAAAACCACCAGATTTAATAATCTTTTTAAAGTCTTGATAAGTTTTAACAGAATGAGTGTTCTCATCTCTAAATTTTTTAGCTTGATAAAAAAGATTATCTTGAATTTTAATTAAAAGCGCTTCTACTTCATCTATTATTTGATTTTTAAGTACTGATATCTTTTTCAGATTATCTCTTCTAACCAGTACTGCCATACTTGATTCAACATCTCGCGGGCCAATTTCCATCCTGACAGGAACCCCCTTTAGCTCCCATTCATTAAACTTGTAGCCAGGAGAAAAATCAGCCCAATCTATAGTGTGTCTTACACCAGCATCGAATAATTCTTTAGAAATATCATTAATATAATTTTTTACTAAACCTTTTTGCACCTCATCCCTAAATATAGGTATTATAACTACTTGTACTGGTGCAATTTTTGGTGGCAATCTAAGACCCTTTTTATCACCATGGGTTAAAATCACAGCGCCAATAAGGCGTGTACTGATCCCCCAGCTTGTTGCCCATACAAATTCTTCATTATTATCTTCAGTCTGAAATTTTACATCAAAAGCTTTTGCAAAATTTTGCCCTAAATTATGAGATGTTCCCGCTTGGAGTGCTCTTTTATCTAACATCATTGCTTCAATACAATATGTTCTATCCGCACCAGCAAATTTTTCTGAATCTGTTTTCAAACCTGTATAAACAGGAATTGCAAGATAGTCCTCTGCTAATTGTCGATATAATTCAAGAATCTCAAGGGTTTCTTTTTGAGCTTCTTCCTTATTCTTGTGTGCAGTATGTCCTTCCTGCCATAAAAACTCAGTAGTTCTTAAAAAAAGTCTAGTTCTCATTTCCCATCTTACAACATTAGCCCATTGGTTAATTAATATTGGTAAATCTCTGTATGATTGTATCCATTTTTTATACATTGACCAAATGACCGTCTCAGAGGTAGGCCTAATTATTACTTCTTCTTCAAGACGAGAATCTGGATCAACTACTATATTATTATTTTCAGACTTTAATCTAGTGTGAGTCACAACCGCACATTCTTTAGCAAAACCATCAATATGTTCTGCTTCTTTTGATAAAAATGATTTTGGTATCAACATAGGAAAATAAGCATTTATATGTCCTGTTTTTTTGATCATTAAATCGAAGATCTCTTTTATGTTTTCCCACAACTGAAAACCGTAGGGCTTGATAACCATTGTCCCTTTAACAGGTCCATAATCAGCTAAACCTGCTTTTATAACAACTTCTGTATACCAGCTTGATATATCTCCCTCTATATCAGGAATTTTTTTACTCATATATTATTTACAATTTTATTTGAATTAAAATTACTTGGCACAAATCATTCGACCAAGTGCTTTACTGGTGGATTTTATTTATTTTATATACCAGAAAAAGAGAAAATTTTAACTTTATGATTAGTCAAAATAAAATAAAACAAATCAAATCTCTAAAAACTAAAAAAGGTAGAACGAAGGAGGGGTTGTTTTTAATCGAAGGTTTGCGCTGCGTAAAATCTTTTTTAGAAAATGGCAATAGTTTGAGAGAATTATTTATTGTATATCCATCTAACTTAATTTATAAGAAAATATTAAATTTGTGTAAAGAAAAAAATATCCCTTATACACCAATATCAGATAAAATTATGAAAGGATTATCTGATACGAAAACTCCTCCAGGAATATTAGGCATTTCAAAATTTAATCCACCGCCCAAATTGAATTTCAATTCAAAAAGATGGCTATATTTATATAAAATATCTGACCCAGGAAACTTGGGGACAATTCTTAGATCAGCTGCATGGTTTAATATAAAGAATATAGCTTTATCAAAAGAGTCAACTGATCCATATAGTCCAAAAACTATTCGCTCTGCAACAGGAGCACACTTACATTTAAATATTTATCAAGAAATTGATTACGTAACTTATTTTGACCATAATTATTTTTTAATAGGTGCTGACCAAAATAGTAATGATAAGCTGGAAAACTCAGACTTTGATAAAAAAGTTATCCTATTTTTGGGTAGCGAATCGGAAGGATTAGATTCACAAATGAAGAATAGAATGGACAAGCTCATTTCGATTAAAAGACTTGGATATGGAGAATCATTAAATGTTGCCATTGCTGGATCAATAATAATGAATAAGCTCGCTATAAAATAAAACGGGGCACCATAAGATGCCCCATTCGTAGTGCTGGTTATAATTTATAATTCTTTAATTGAAGTCTCTAAACATAATCTTACTTATCAATCAAAACAACTTTTATTTTCACTATATTCTATTGGTAGATGTCATTATAAATCATCTTTTCAATATAAAAATAGTATAACTTAATTTCCAGATCGTGGATACTCAGGAGAGTGAGTGTAATGAACAAAACAATGAGTATTGGAGCCGTATTTGCGATAGCCGTTCTATCAGTTATCTCTGCTTTCACCGTCGGTGGAATAATAATGGGAATCTCTACATCTACGCCTGAAAAGATTAATAAATTATATTTATATATTTCTTTTTTTATTGGACAGGGCGTCATTCTAATCCCCCCCATTTATTTTTTAACTGTCAAAAAACAACCGCTTTTTGAATCTTTAAGAATTAAAGCTGTATCCCTTCCAGTTGTAAAAAGTACATTGATATTTAGCACTGGTGTTTTGATTACTTTTGATACAATAGATAGAATAATACAAAAATTTATACCTCCCCCAAATTATATTATTGACCTAGGAGAAATTATGAGACCAGATTCGACACTTGGTTATATTTTTCTTTTTTTAGCTGTCGTAATAGTTGCACCAATCGGAGAGGAAATAGTTTTCCGTGGTTTTTTGCAAAAATTTCTTGAGAATTATTGGAAAGATATTACCAGAGCTGTGCTTATAACCAGCTTATTTTTTGCAATGATTCATTTTAACCCTTTTTGGACAATCCAAATATATCTTCTTGGAGTTATTCTTGGCTTTTTAG
>MDTA01077913.1_pt1 | contig 10757 bp, 11 predicted proteins | sample 811151 | NCBI WGS metagenome assembly MDTA01 (sample SAMN05326648, study PRJNA326480) | marine metagenome | isolation source: seawater | place: Indian Ocean: South | collected 2010 | reverse complement strand
TATAGGATTTTTAACTTTTATTTTTGCCATAAAATATTGATTGATAAACTGTAATTTTTATACATATTAAGGAAAATTTAGCAAACTTTAAATTATGTTTAATACAATATTTCCAAAAATTCATAAAGAAGGCTATAAATTCTTAGCTATTTCTATCTTTATAACATTTGTAGCTTTATTCTTATCAAAGAATTTAGGATTAATATTAATAATAATAACTGTATGGGTATATTATTTTTTTAGAGATCCTGAACGTTTTTCAATAAATAATGATAACTATTTAGTAAGCCCTGCAGATGGTTTGATAACTGATATATCAGAGAGAGCAGGACCTGAAGAATTAAGATTAGAAAATACTACATACACTAGAGTAAGTGTATTTATGAATATTTTTAATTGCCATGTAAATAGAGTACCAACTGCTGGTAAAATTGAAGAAATATATTATAAACCAGGAAAATTTTTAAATGCGTCTCTGGATAAAGCAAGTGAAGAAAATGAAAGAAATTATTATAAAATAAAATCTATTAAAAATTCTGAAGAAATAATAATTGTTCAAATTGCAGGATTAATTGCAAGAAGAATTGTTTGTGATGTGGAGCAAGGACAAGAGTTAAAACAAGGTGATAGAATAGGAATGATTAGATTTGGAAGTAGAGTAGATATTTATTTTAAAAATAAAAAAGTTTTAGCCAAAAAAGGTCAGAACGTTATCGCAGGTGAAAGTTTAATCGCTTCAGAATAATGGAACAGGATAGAAAATTTAAATTAGTCTCATCAAAAAAAACTAGACATCTTCTTCCTAACATAATTACTTTAGGCGGCGTATGTCTCGGAATTAGTTCTATAAAGTTTTCTATTGATGGAAATTTTAGTCTTGCAGTTACATTAATTTTACTTGCTGCAATACTTGATGCTCTAGATGGAAGAGTAGCAAGACTAATAAAAGGAACCTCTGAATTTGGTAAAGAATTAGACTCTCTCACTGACTTTGTAAGTTTTGGCATAGCGCCAGTTTTAATTTTATATTTTTGGGAACTTAATAATTATGGAAAACTTGGGTGGGCTATTTCATTAATTTATTCTGTTTGTTGCGTGCTTAGATTAGCTCGATTCAATTTGACTAAAGTTGAAAATGATCAAGAATGGAAAAATAATTTTTTTGAGGGTGTACCGTCTCCTGCGGGCGGTTTGTTAATACTTATGCCACTGATTTATGAATTAACAGACTTTAATTTAAATTTTGGTTTAAAAGAATTTACACCTTTTTTAACAGTTTTGATCGCTTTGTTATTAGTAAGTAAAATTCCAACACTATCACTAAAAAAAATAGCAATATCTTCGAAGACAACAGTATTTTTATTATTGTCTGTTGGTATAGTATTTATTGCTTTATTATTTTATACTTTCGAAGCTCTTTTAATTTTTAGTGTAATCTATTTGATTTCAATTCCTCTTAGTGTTGTAATTTATAAAAATCAGCAAAAAAAATATGTTTCAAGAACATCTGAGGATGACCATGAAGATATTTTGTAATGAAAAAATCTAAAAGAGCAAAAAAAAGTAATACTTGGAAGATTAAACAAAATAGAGATCATTATTTTAAAAAGTCAAAAGTTCTTGGTTACAGATCAAGAGCTTCGTTCAAATTAATTGAATTAAATGATAAATTTAAATTTATAAAAAAAAATACAAACTTATTAGATTTAGGTTCATGTCCTGGTGGCTGGTCTCAGGTAGCTAGTAAAATAATTTCTAAAGGTAAAATATTATCTATTGATATCAAATCAATGAGCCCGATAAAAAATGTTAAATTTTTAAATCGTGATATTTTTGATGTAAATACTAAAAATCAAATTTCAAATTATTTTAACGGAAATTTGGATGTTATCATCTCAGATATGGCAGCTGATACAACTGGCAATAAATCGCTTGATTCTATAAGGACCAATCTATTATGCATAGAGGTGCTTAATTTTTCTCCTCAAATTCTTAAAAATAATGGAGTATTTGTTTCAAAATTATTTATGGGCGATAACTTTATCGAATTGAAGAATCTAGCTAAAACACTATTTAAAGATGTCAATTTTTTTAAGCCCGAGTCCAGCAAGAGCGAGTCTAAAGAGACTTATTTACATTGTAAGATTTTAAAGACTTTATAAATTTAAGAAATTGTATATAAGTTTATATGGTATCAATAAAAGAATCTTTAACATTCGATGATGTGTTGTTGCTTCCACGATATTCAAATATTTTGCCGTCTGATACGAATTTATCACTAAACTTAACTAAAAATTTAAAATTAAAAGCACCTTTTTTATCATCAGCTATGGACACGGTTACCGAGTCCAGAATGGCGATAGCTATTGCAGAGTCTGGTGGTATAGGAGTAATTCATCGAAATCTTAAAATAAAAAAACAAACAATCGAAATATCAAAAGTGAAGAAAAAAAACTTACTTGTTGGTGCTGCTGTTGGAACAAGTGAAGAAGATATCGAAAGGGCGAAGTCATTAATTGATCATGGATGTGATTTAGTTGTAGTAGATACTGCCCATGGACATAGTGCAAAAGTTTTGAGAATACTTTCAAAATTAAAAAAAATTACTAAAGCTGTCCCTGTTTGTGTTGGAAATATAGCTACAAAAGACGCTGCTAAAAAATTATATAATTCAGGAGCAAATATTATTAAAGTTGGGATTGGACCGGGCTCTATTTGTACAACAAGGATGGTAGCGGGAGTAGGTGTTCCACAAATTTCAGCAATCATGGAAGTAAGAGAGTCTCTTAGAAATAAAAAAATAAAGATTATTTCTGATGGTGGTATAAAATTTTCTGGAGATATTGCGAAAGCATTAGCTGCAGGAGCTGATGCGATAATGATGGGTTCAATATTTGCTGGAACTGATGAAAGCCCTGGTAAGAAATTTAAATTCAAAGGTAAAACTTATAAAAATTACCGTGGGATGGGTTCTATAGGTGCAATGTCATCCGGTTCTGCAAATAGATATTTTCAAAAAAATTTTAAAGATAAATCTAAATTTGTACCTGAAGGTGTAGAAAGCAGAGTTGAGTATAAAGGAAAAGTATCTAAAATTATTTACCAATTAAAAGGTGGTTTGCGTTCTTCAATGGGTTATATTGGAGCAAAAAATTTGCAACAAATATCCAGAAATGCGAAATTTATAAAAATAACAAAAGCTGGATTTTATGAAAGTATGGTACACAGCGTAGAAATTACAGAAAAAAAAATAAATTATAAATTATGATGCCAAAAATTCTAAAAATCTTCTTTATAAGTATTTTTTTTCCAAACATACTTTTAGCGAACACTAAGTTTTTTCAAGAGGGCTTAGATTTTTACAAAGACAAAAAATTTAATAAAGCTAAATTTAAATTTGAACAAGACATAGTTTATAATCCTAAAAATGAAATGTCGTACTTATATTTGTCAAAAATTTATAAAAATCTTGACAAAAGAGAATTAGAAGAACAAAACTTAGAAACAGTAATTTTATTAAATCCAAAAAATGAGGAAGCAATTTACAACTTAGCTAAACTTAAATTAGATACTTCCGACTACACAAAAAGCAAAGAGCTTAATGATAAGTTAATGATTTTGTGCAATTTGCTATGCAAGCAGAGTAAAAATTTAAAAAAGGAAATTGAAAATTTATCCAAGAAATAAATGCAATTTCAAAAAAATAAAGATGTTGTTTTAATTGTAGATTTTGGTTCACAAGTCACGAAGTTGATTGCCAGAAGAGTCCGAGACCTTGGTGTTTACTCTGAAATAATAATTCCATCAGAAATTGAAAAAATTTATGATTATAGTAAAATAAAAGGTATTATTTTATCTGGAGGTCCCTCCACCGTAACAAAAAATTTTTATCAAACTATTTCTAAAGAAATTTTCTCAAAAAAAATACCAATACTTGGAATTTGCTATGGTTTACAATTAATTGCAAAACTTCATGGTGGTAAAATCAAATCTTCCAAAAAAAAAAGGGAGTTTGGAAGAGCTTCTATATTTCAAAAAAAAAAATCACTTTTAACTAAAAATTTTTTTAAATCAAATAAGGGTGTATGGATGTCTCATGAAGATGCTGTAACTAAATTACCTAAGAGCTTTAAAATTATTGCTTATACAAAAAATTCAAAATTAACAGCTATTGAAAATACAAAAAAAAAAATTTATGGCTTACAATTTCACCCTGAAGTTACTCATACAGATAAGGGCATAGAAATATTTAAAAACTTTCTTTTCTCAATTTGTAAAATTAAAAAAAAATGGAGTATTGTTTCTCAAAAAACTAGACTCATTAAAGGCGTAAAAAAAATAGTAAAAAATGATAAAGTAATTTGTGCCTTATCTGGTGGCGTTGATAGTAGTGTAGTTGCGCTTTTAATAAATAAATCTATTAAAAAAAATTTAATTTGTATTATGGTCGATACAGGTCTTATGAGAAAAAATGAATTTAAGCACACTTTTAAGATATTTAAAAATAAGTTTAAATTAAACGTTAAAATTATAAAAGCAAAAAAAATTTTTTTAAAAAATTTAAAAAATATCTCTAATCCAGAAAAAAAAAGAAAAATAATTGGAAATTTATTTATTAAAACTTTTGAAAAAGAGGCTAGAAAATTTAAAAATATCAAATTTCTTGCTCAAGGAACTTTATATCCAGATATAATTGAGAGTAAATCTTTTACGGGAAGCAAAACCTCAAAAATAAAATCACATCATAATGTTGGAGGTTTGCCGAAAAAAATGAACTTTAAGCTTATTGAACCTTTAAAGGAATTTTTCAAGGATGAGGTCAGAGTGTTAGGCAAGTCTTTAGGTTTGACAAAAGATATATATCAAAAACACCCCTTTCCTGGACCAGGTTTAGGAATTCGAATAATAGGGCAAGTGACTGATGAGAAAATTAAGATACTTCAAGAAGCAGATTTTATTTTTATAAATGAATTAAATAAAGCTGGTTTATATAATAAGATATGGCAAGCTTATGCATCTTTGTTACCAATTAAAACTGTCGGTGTTATGGGTGACTCGCGAACTTACGAATATACTTGTTTATTAAGAGCAGTAGTTTCTGAAGACGGAATGACAGCTGATTATTTTTATTTTCCAAAAAGCTTTTTAGATGAAATTTCCAACAAAATAATAAACAATGTTAAAGGTATAAATAGAGTTGTTTATGATATAAGTTCAAAACCACCTAGCACAATTGAGTTAGAATAATATTAAAACGTAATGAATAAAAAAATAAGAAAAATTCTTAAAAAAAAAAATAGATCAAAAATAGTAAGCTTAACTGCTTACTCAAAAAATGTTGCTCAAATAATTGATAAATATTGCGATATAGTTTTAGTAGGAGACTCAATGGCAAATGTTTTATATGGGATGAAAAATACTCATAAAATTACTTTACAAAATATGATACAACACACATTAAGCGTTAAAAGAGGTATCAAAAAATCTTTATTAGTTGTCGATATGCCGAAAGGTTCCTATAAAAATATAAATACTGCAAAAAAAAACGCTAAATTAATAATGAAAGTGACAAAATGTGATGCAGTTAAGATAGAAAGTAATAATAAAAACTTTAACATAGTTAAAGCACTTACAAAAATAAAAGTACCAGTTATGGGCCATATTGGCTTTACACCTCAATTTAAAAGAAAATTTAAGTTAGAAGGTGATACAAGAAAAAAAATCGATGATCTTTTAAAAGAAGCAAAATTAATTGAAAAGGCCGGAGCATTTTGTATAGTTTTAGAGTGTATTACTCAAAATGCCTCTAAAATAATTACAAATAATCTTAATATACCAACTATAGGAATAGGGTCTTCCGCAAGCTGTGATGGACAGATATTAGTAACGGATGATATGCTAGGATTAAGCGGATTTTATCCAAAATTTGTAAAAAAATATTTATCTCTAGATAGGCTAATTGATAAATCTGTTAAAAAATATACTAGAGATGTGAAATTAAATAAATTTCCTGCAAAAAAAAATTTTTTATATGGAAGATAATATAAATAAAGAAAATTACTTAAAAGAAAAATTTATTTTTTTTATAAAAAAAAATAAAAGAAAAATAATTTATTTTTTTATTGCTCTTTTAATAATTTTGGGCGTTATATTCTTTTTAAATTTGAATAAAAAAAAACAACAAATTTTAATCTCTGAAAAATACATACAATCAGGAATTTTTCTTTCACAAAAAGAAGTAAATAAGGCTAAGTTTTTACTTGAAGAAATAATTCTAAGTAAAGATAAATTTTACTCATTACTAGCCTTGAATACAATTTTAGAAAAAAAATTAGTAACAGATAAAGATAAAGTCTTAGGATATTTTTTATTAATTGAAAATCTGAATTTAAGTGACGAACAAATTGACATTCTCAAGCTTAAAAAAGCCCTTTATTTAATTAATGAAAATGAAGTAGAGGAGGGAGAAAAATTGATAAAAAATCTCATAGAGAATAATTCAACATTAAAAGAAATAGCAGAAGATATTATTAAATAAAATGAAATATGTTATTTTATTTATTACAATAATTTTTTTCCCCTCATGCTCATTTGATAATAAAACTGGGATATGGAACAATGAAATTAATAATGTAAAAAATAAAAATTTATTTAAAGATTTTGAAAAATTATCCTCTTCTAATGAAAGCTTTAATAAGGTAGTTTCTTTTGATAAAAATTTTAAATTAAATATAACTAAACCAATTTCTTCATCAAAATGGAGAGATATTTATTTCGACTCAACAAATAACTTTCCTCATTTTAAATATAATAATGGTAATAAATTAAAGTATAAAACTAATAAGCTTAGTAATAGCAATCTAGATAATCATATATTTTTTATTGATAAACATATTATTACAAGTGATTTCAAAGGAAATATTTTTATTTTTTCAATTGAAGAAGATAAATTAATTTCAAAATTTAATTTTTATAAAAAAAAATACAAAAATATTAAGAAATATTTAAATTTAATAGTTTATAAAGACGTAGTTTATGTTTCAGATAATATTGGTTTCTTGTATGCTCTAAACTTTAAAACAAATAAAATTTTATGGGCAAAAAATCATAAAATACCATTTAGGTCAAACTTAAAAGTCTATAAAGATAAATTAATTGTAGCTAACCAAAATAATAAATTATTTTTTATAAATCGTAATAATGGCGAGGTTTTGAGATTAATACCAACTGAGGAAACATTGATAAAAAATAATTTTGTAAATAATTTATCTTCGAACAATATATTTACTTTTTTTCTAAATACCTATGGATCATTATATGCAGTTAATAATTCCTCAATGGAAATCGAGTGGTTTTTAAACTTAAATCGCTCAGTCAATCTTAATGCGAGTAACTTATTTTTTGGTAGTAAAGTAATTTCAAACAATAATCTAGTTATTGTTTCTTCAGATAAATTTACTTATGTAATTGACGCTAAAAATGGCAACGTATTACAAAAAAAAAATTTTTCTTCAATAATCAAACCAATATTGATTGGTAATCAACTTTTTTTAATATCTAAAAACAATCTATTAATATCAACAAATTTAATTGATGGAAAAATTATTTTCTCTTATGACATAAATGAGGAAATTAAAAAATTTTTAAATCTTAAGAAAAAAAAAAAAGTTGTATTCAGAGAAATTTTTTTTGTAAATGAAAAAATATTTGTTTTTTTATTTAATTCCTATCTTTTAAAATTTAATATAAATGGAAATTTGGAAAATGTCAGTAAATTACCGCAAAAGATAAATTCTAATATTATTTTTGTAGATAGTTCAATGTTATTTATTAATACTAGAAAAAAAATTTCAATTATAAATTAGCTGTTAGATTTTCCACTCAATAAAGATAATTGTTTTATTCCTAAACCTTTTAAGTTATCTGAAGGTGTTATGGGATACTCACCAGTAAAGTAATGATCGCTAAATTGAGGATAGGAATAATTTCTTTTTTCTCCTATTAACGCTTTATAAAGTCCATCTAAGCTCAAAAATGATAAGCTCTTTGCATTTATATAATTAGTCATTTCTTTATTATTTCTTTTATGTGCTAAAAGCTCTTCTTTTGTAGGCATGTCAACACCATAAAAATCTGGAAACTTTATTTCTGGGCAAGCAATCCTCACATGAACTTCTTTTGCATCACTCTCATAAAGCATTTTTACTATTTTATGACAAGTGGTTCCACGTACAAGAGAGTCATCGATTAAAATGATCACTTTATCTTTAACTATGGTCTTAGTTGAACTTAATTTTAGTTTTACTCCTAAACTTCTAATATTTTGTGTTGGCTCTATAAATGTTCTCCCAACGTAATGATTCCTTATCAAACCTAGCTCAAATTTTTTTTCTGATTGCTCAGCGAACCCAAGGGCTGCTGGAACACCTGAGTCTGGAACAGGTACAACGAAATCTGCCCTAACATCTGTCTCTTTCGCAAGTTCACGTCCAAGATTTTTTCTGTACTCATAAGCGCACTTCCCATCTATTAAACTGTCTGGCCTAGCAAAATATATATATTCAAATACACACGGCCGTTGTTTTTTCTTTGGAAAAGGCTTAACACTTTTTATTTCATCATTTTCAATAACTATAATTTCGCCGTTTTCAACTTCTCTTAAAAACTTAGCTCCAACGATGTCTAATGCACAAGTCTCAGAGGCTAAAATATATGATTTATTTAATTTTCCAATTATTAAAGGTCTTATTCCAAATGGATCTCTAACACCTATTAATTTTTTGTTAGTCATCATTATCAAAGAATAACCGCCCTGGATTTGAAAAAGAGCGTCAATAAGCTTATCTAAAAATTTATTTCTCTTTGATTTAGCAATAAGTTGTACTATTGTTTCTGTATCACTTGTAGTTCTAAATATAGCACCATCTTTAACAAGGTTTTCTCTTAAAAAAAGTGCATTTGTTAAATTTCCATTATGAGCAACACTTAAACCCCCCATGTGTAAATCAGCGAAAAAAGGCTGGATATTTCTCAAAGATGTTTCTCCTGTTGTTGAATATCGATTGTGGCCAATCGCAAATGTACCTGGTAATTTTTTTATGATTTCAGGATCTGTAAAATGATCCCCAACTAGTCCTTGTCTTTTTTCAGAATGATAATTGTTACCGTCATACGAAACAATACCACAGCCTTCTTGGCCTCTATGTTGCAATGCGTGTAGACCCAAAGCGACTAGTGTTGCGGCATCATCATGATTGGATATTCCAAATATTCCACACTCTTCCCTTAATTTATCTAAATTAGATTTTTTCAATTTTTTCTTTTGTGTCAATGAATTCTTCACTTGAAGGAAATTCATCAATTAATATTTCACTCCCTTTATTAATCAAATTAAACGAAAAAGCTTTATTAGCTGATATACCCCAATTTTTATATGGATAAAACCAATTTAATATTGAAAATATGCACACGCAAACAATGTACCCTTTAAAAAAACCAAAAAATAGCCCAAAAGTCTTATCTATTGAACCAACTCCCGTCCAAGTTACAGCTTTACTCAATGCTCTGCCGATAACAATAATTAAAAATAAAGTAAAAATAAATATCACAATACCAAGACCTACATTATTAACAAATTGAGATTCGATGTAATCACCTACAACAGGCTGAAGTTTTGGAACTAATATGATTGTAATCACTGTAGAGAAAATCCATTTCATGAAAGAGATTAAGCTCAAAGAAAATCCTTTAAGAAAACATTGTATCACATTATATGTTAATATTAAAAATACAATTGTATCAAATAGATTTATATTTTTAAAAAATTCTAAAATCTCATTTATCATTTAATTTTTATTTGATCAAAAGGTCTAAAAATTATCAATAATTTTGGAAGTAGAGTAAGAACTGAAATCATAGCTAATATCATCGCAATTCCTGTAAAAATTCCGAAATAAATAGTTGGAATAAAATTTGATAAAATTAAAATTGAAAAACCGAAAATTATTGTAATCGATGTATTTAAGATAGCAATTCCAACTGTATTATGACATCTATCTAATGTTTTATTGTAATCATTTATTTCTTTAAATTCTTCTTTAAATCTATAAATATAATGAATACTATTATCAACAGCTATCCCAATTGTAATAGCTGCAATAGTTATAGTCATCATATCTAATGGTATATTTAACAAACCTATAATTCCTAGTATAAAAAAAGCAGCTAAAAAGTTCGGCATAACACCGATTAGAGATAATGAAATGTTTCTAAATAGTACGTAAAACATAGCAAATATTCCCATCATTACTAATCCAAGTGTGAGTATTTGAGATTTGAATAAACTTTGTAGTAAATTATTAAATAATATTAAGACTCCTGTTAATTTATACTCTTCCTTTTTCAAACCAAGTTCAGTATTCAATTCAGTATTTATTTTATTGATTAGATCATTTCTTCTTAAATTCTCCAAAGAGTCTTTTATTCTAACAACTATTCTAGCTTCATCATTATCGACTGAAATATAAGGGGATACTATTTCCTTTTTAATTTCCAAGGGTATTTTACTGTATAAAACTGCTATTTCTAAACTTTGTAATTTTTTTTCGTTTAAATCTTCAGCAACTCTAAGAATTGAACCAAATGACAATACTTTTCCTATTTCTGGTAATGAGTCTAAATAATCGTGAACTTTTAAAATTTTGTCCATTTTATCTCTAGTGAACCAATATTTTGATTTATCTTCATCCGCTTTATTA
>MDTA01047549.1_pt1 | contig 10757 bp, 17 predicted proteins | sample 811151 | NCBI WGS metagenome assembly MDTA01 (sample SAMN05326648, study PRJNA326480) | marine metagenome | isolation source: seawater | place: Indian Ocean: South | collected 2010 | reverse complement strand
CAAACAATATTTTTCCAAACCTCTACAAATGGATTTGAATCATAAGATTGTCTATACTGCACAAGTTCCTTTACACTATGAGAATGAAATCATTGGTACATTCAGTTCGATAAAAAATATGTTGAATAATTTTGAGTCATGCAAATATGTGATTATTTCGGTTCAGAATATTATAAAATGTTTGAATTCACTTCCGATTTCTCATGGTGATATAAAATCAGACAATGTTATTGTGATCACAAGAGATTATCCTGTAATAAGAGTAATTGATTTTGGCTGTGCTTACGAAAAAGGATCTTGTGAAGAGAATATGTTGTCAAGACAATTTGTTGAGATGTTTGATTACGTTCTCACACATGATAATATCTATTTTATGAAGCAAGCTTTGTCTAGTATTGAACAAAATGATACATTTACAACAGATTTGATGAAGATTGTAGACGAGAGAATAACTTATAAGGAAAGTAATTAAAACACACAAATTGACATTATTGATGCATAGAATCAAGTCCATGCAAGAGTATAAAAACAACAAGTCATGCAACATTCACAACTTGTAACTATTAAATGATGAATGTTATCGAAACGGCCAACAGCAACACACTGAGATGACTGAGTGTTGTGAAGGTTGTGAGGGTTGTAAAGGTTGTGAGGGTTGTAAAGGTTGTGAGGGTTGTAAATGTTGTGACAGAGGTCGAATGTTGTGACCAATTCTATTCATAATTGTTTCATAATTTCTAATAAAATCAGGTTCCGTTTTTATGTTTTTACGACAAACGTAATCAGAGACAACTGGTTGTACAACAAAATCACACAATCCTGTCCATTGATTTATCCAAGAATAAATGTCGAATTCTGTTTTTGAAGAAAAAATCATAAATCCAGTGCCATTTCCAAGATTATGCCAACAACCATAACATGTATTATTACCAAACTCTTCTAATGTAAATAAATTATATACTTCTTCGCGTTTGGAAGGGAAAACCCTATATTCTATAAAATAAAGACCTTCATTTTCTTTTGCCTCATTACATACATTTGAATAATCTACTATACATTCCGGTTCTTTTTTAAATAATATTCTTCGAGCATCATTATCATCCACAACTGGAACGCAATCGAAATTCGCCAAAACTGTCCAATTCAATAACCATTTGTGTATTTCATTTCCATTTGGTGATTTACATATACAAAAACCAGATGAAGATCCAACAGTCGACCAGCGTCCCAGTAACAAAACATCATCACCCATATCCTTTTTATCATCTTCGGGAGTCATTCCGCCAAAAATCGTCATACACTCTGAACGAGCAGATTCATTAATTGTATATCTCAATAGAAAAAGAGGCATTTTATTATAATAGTGTTGGTTTAAAAATCTGATTCAGAAATTACAAATGATAACAGTTTATTATGAATAATAGAACATATGTAAACAATATTAAAAGATAACACATCCATTCTTTATTTAGATTGTCATGTATAACTTGTTTTAAAAGTATAGTAAGTATAAGCATAAATGCATCGACAAAAAGTATCGTGGAACCGAGTTCTTTTCCATATCGAGACCAAAGATCCAAAATTGTATTTTTGGGGTGATTTGATGTTCCACGGAGCAAAAACCAACCCATAAATATATCATGAAAAAGTTGTATCAAAACTACATACAAAAGTTGTTTATATATATTATCAGTGAGTTTTATAGCCAAAAACACAGCGATAATTATACTTGTTACATCCATAATAGCCGCAGAAGTTTTAAAATTAATATACCATTCACGAACACTTGTTCCACCCTTTTCGTAATAAAATAAATACATGTTAATAATTGTATCTATAATCAATGCAGACAATGAGATTTCCAACAAATCATTCATTTTCTTTGTAGAAATATTTTTATTTACAATGTTGTTATCGAATCAGTTTGTGGTTTCTTATTTATTGTTTATAAGATTATGAACTTTATTGACTACAAGGGTATTAATTTCGCAAATGAATTATCAGCATCTTTACATATAAACGGTTTTGCATTATTGAAAAATCATCCATTAAACCCTAGCAAAATTCAAAACATGTATAATCATTGGCGTCATTTTTTCGAATCTGATATACAGGAAAAAAACATGTATTCACTTGACAAGAAAAAATACGACGGATTTGTATCAACAGAACAATCCGAAACTGCAAAAGGGTTTGATAAAAAAGATGAAAAAGAGTTTTTTCATTTTTTTATATGGGGAAAGTGTCCCGATAAACTAAGAAACATAACATCCGATATATTTTATGACTTTTACAAATTTTCACTCATACTTGTGAATCATTTGGAAACAAAATGTCATAAAGAAATAAGGTCAATTATGGATGCAAATGAAAGTTTATTACGTCCTATTTATTATCCATCATCAAATTCATTTATTAGAGCACAAGAACATGGTGATATTAATATTCTTACACTTTTACCAGCAACAGTGGAAGGAGGGTTGCAGATAAAAATAAACAATACATGGATATCAGCACCTATTGATCCTTCCATTCTAATTATAAATTCTGGAGATATGCTCAGTGAAATAACGGATAATTATTATCCTTCTGGTATTCATCGTGTTCTTGGTAGTGACAAAAAACGCATATCCCTTCCATTTTTTTCTCATCCACAAAATGATGCAGTATTATCTTCCAGATATACCGCAAGTTCCTATAAAAAAGAACGATTTAAAGATTTAGGATTGATAAAATAATACTTATTTTAAAACATTTTTATAAATAAATGTGGTCATTTCTTTTATTTTTAATCATTTTTATAGAGAGTGGTTTTTCACCACTATCTTTTATATGGAGTTTTTTTGCAATAAATTTGCTAAATTGTTCTATATCTTTATTAGAAATATGGATTTACGCAATCATTACATACATAATAAATGGATTGTTTTTAGAATTATATCCCATAAAATCTACTCATTCGCTTGAACTTTCGTTTATGATGCCACAAATCGTATTAAATTTATCGAGTACATTTATTTTAACTTTATTTACCCTTGATAATTTTACAACAAGTGCAGAAAAGGCATGTTATTATCTATTAATTGCTGGTATAGGTAACGAACTTATTTATGCACCAATTCATCGTATACTTCATACTCGAAAATTGTACAAGTATCATCATTTACATCACACACAGCGTATTCCACGGGCATTAGGTGCTATTTATTGTAGTCTAGTGGAAATGTGGATTGCAAACATTTCATCTTTTATTCTTCCTTTATATTTTGTCAGAGCACCTGCAATCATTTTCTTGATTTGGATAGTTTCCGGTATACAAACAACCCAGTTACATCATAGTGGCAAGTATTATTGGTGGTGTTTTGGGAACCAACCCAAATTCCATCATGATCATCATTTTTATATAACAACAAATTATGGAAATTTAGGATTCATGGAAAAAATATTAAAATAATTTAGGATTCATGGAAAAAATATTAAAATAATTTAGGATTCATGGAAAAAATATTAACATATAATACAAATGTGGGGGTCACAAAAAAAGTTACAAATATTATATAGAGCAACTGTAAGTGGAGGAAGTGGAGGAAGAGGAGGAAGTGGAAGTGGAGGAGGCGAAGGAGGAAGAGGAAGTGGAAGTGGAAGTGATCATCATAGGGTTAATGATCCGATTGAAGACTCTGATGCTGAAGATGATGATAAAGAACAAGTGAGAAAGAAAAGAAGACTTGGAACATTAAACATAATTCGTGGAGGTCCAGTACTGCGCCAACCAGGGACAGGAAGAGGAAGAGGTTCGAGAGGTGGACGTAGAGGAGGAAGAATCGGTAACTCTCTTCTTCTCCACCCACAACCACAACAGCAACATCCAAATTTACCTCCTGCACCTATTCCTTTTAACCTGGATCTACAACCTCCACCACAACCTCCACAACAACCTCCACCACAACCTCCGCAACAACCTCCGCAACAACCTCCATCACAATCTCCACCACAATCTCCAAATAGCTAGATAATCATTAAAATAATTATTACATTAAAAATACCGACTTCCCAAAAAGTATTCACAGGAACTGGTAGAGACGGGTATGTTACTATTTACAAAGATCGCCATGGTCGACCTTTGGTAAGCAAACCGAAATACAATAATATTAGGGAAAAACAGTTTATAATTTTTTAACGTCTTTTATTAAATTATGAATGTTATAATAGTTAGTTTGGGTTGGGCTCTTTTTTCTCTTATTTATTTTTTGCATGTTTTTAGATACAAATCTCATACAAAAAAATTAAAAGAAGATTTTCAAATGAGTATGAGAAGAAAACAAAGATTTTACAAGGAAGCGTTTAAAGAATTCGTTTCTTATTCACTGTATTGGAAACATTTGCCTAATTTGAATTATGATGTACAATACATGATATATACAAACCTGAAAAATGATTTGAATGGACATTTATGGTGCGAAACTTGTGAAAAATGTGTATTGAAAATAGTACGTTCACAATATAATGTAGAATGGAATTATAGTTGTATAAATGATAAAATTGAATGTAGTCGCTGTTTCGAACATCGAAAACACAAACAATTAATTCCACCGGTTAAACCTGTTTATTCTAGAAAAAAACGTTTGGTTTTTGTTTATGTGGTATTAACCATATTTGCATTTTTTCAAATCACCATTCCCGACATTGTTTCCGTTAATCCAACAAATATTCGCAATAATTCAAACGAAATATGTTTCGAATCGTAAAAATTTTATAATCGTAGTCAATAGAATAATGCAATCGGAAACTGAAAGAGCATTAAGAAATCTCAGCATTTTGGGAAGCATTTCTCAAAATGATAAGCTTAATACAAATGAAGAAACATTTAGTATCTACGTACCTACTGTAATGAGAGGAGTCGTTCGATTATGGTATGCTGAAAAACGATCATCAAATTATCAGAAAATACAGGATACAGTAAGAACGGCCATAAACTTTATACAAACAACTTCGCAAAATCTTTCGACAGACATAAATGAAACGTATTCAAAAGCCAACAAAGAAAAACAATGTATTCGTTTTTTTAATTCAATGGAAAAAAGCAAATTAGGAATATCCAATTTACAACAAACGTACCGTGAAGATACGACAATGAATACACAATTGCAACTTATCATGGACGAAATAGATGATTTTATATCTATTGTTCATGATCAACCTTCTTTGAATTTTTTACTTGTTAAATCATCTCCAAAAATAGAACCAATTGTATTAAATTGATTTTAAACTCTTCTATTCGCAATTTGGCGTTTTGAATGATGATTCATTACAAAATTAAAGCAAAAATCAGAAAATGTTATCCCTTCTTCGATTTCTTCGGACAAGCAAAATGGGTTAGTGGGACTGTGATTTTCCCAACTACTTCTCAATGTATTAAGTGCTTTTCTTACTTGTGCAACATTCATTTTTTTTATATTTATTTCAGTCATCAGTTTTTTTTATTAAATATAATATATTCAAAACAATGACAAACGAATTCCAAGAAAGAATTAATGAAGTTGTAATTTATCAAAAAAAATTCGGAATGGAACCACGAACAGATAGTTATTTGACTAAAAAATATGCAAATAAAGAATCTGAATATACGGCAGAAGAAGTTGCAAAAGAATTAGTTTGTGTGGATTATATTTATAAAAATACACTTTATGGAGAGTTTTCCGAAGATTATATGAGACATTTGGCAAATTTAATAAAAAATAAATATAGACTAACTTGGACAGAAACCTGGGAAATCGTAAGGTTCTATGGTCCTATATCGTTAAAACTCATGTGTCTCATGTCCGCAAAAGAACGTATACCAAACTTTTCCAATAATTAAGAAATGACAAGATACGCTTCCAATGTCATATTATAATCATTGGATTTTGGTATCAACTTGATTTCCATCATAACTTCCCGATCCCTACCAGGATAGGTAATTGCTTTTGGTCTTACATAGGATATATAGAATCTTCTTGGTATATTAGATATATCGTCTATTGTATCTTGTGGATAAACATCATTTTGGCGTTTTTTATAACCTGTATAAATTCTAAATGTATTGTTTATATTTGGTTCCCAAACAATAGGAAATATTTTTAATATTTCGTTTACATTTGTTCGTAATCCTGTTGATTTATAATGAAACAAATTTTGTCCCCGTGATGTTATCTGTGGTTTATGATTTCTAAACTCTTCTTTGGTTAATCCTATTTGTCCTTCTTGACTTTGTTCTATCAAAGGTGCTGAAAGAATATGTGTTATTCCGTGTTCAGTTGCTGGGCTCTCATATGCTATTGGTGGAGATACCATAACATCTGTGATCTTTTCTTTTCCATTTGGCCATGTTGATTCATTGTATTGTTTTACAAATAATTGAAAATTTATATACTCTGTAGAAAATAGTATTAATTCAAATTTGTTTGAAAAATGTGTCAACATAATGTTTACATTCTGTAATGGTGTATTCCAAGGAGAATACTTCAAATCATCTCCCATCAATCCTTCAAGAAAATTCTCAACAAATAAATTAAGTCTTCCATTTAAAATGATTGTATTAAACGGAGGATCCGATGATTGTGAAAGTACTTGTGTAGCAGTAGAATAAGTCCATCTTTCCTTGTATGTTAATATAAGAAATTGTTCTAATGATTTGAAAAACGGATCGTTTTCGTCAAATACTATTTTTACTGCATTCACCGCAACAGAACTTGATTCTGGATCTGTGAGAAAATCGTATTCTTTTATGAATTCCCTACCAGTTACTATTTCCAATCTATCTATTTTAACCTTGTTCAAATTTTCGGGATTGTTTTGTGGTGGTGTTGATGGATTGTCTAGTTCACTTGGATGCACTGAACTACTTGCACGGTAAATTTTTTCCAACTTTTTCTGCGCATTCCACATTTTTTTAAAATATGATAAAAATACTTGTAAAACATTTTTTTCTGACACACAATAAATAATACATGTTGATATTGTTTTTATTTCATTTGAATTGTATCGTATTGGATGGTTCTTGTCTAAATTGTATACAAAACAAATGTATAGAAGCAGAATGTTTAGATGCTTTGATTTTTGACAAATCTACTCAAAAATGTATTCTACAAAACCCACCACCACCCTTACCTCCCACCTAATCACCTTCCACTGTTCTAAAAAACTCACCACCACTCTAAAATTCTGCAAAAAAAGAAAAAAAATACAATATAATAAAATCAAATTTTTCAGTATATGGATCAAACAATACTTCGAGGGATCAAACACAGAATCAAATGGCTTCTAGGTGCTGGAAGGATGTCAACGACCGTATCTCTGATGAGAATTACGTAGAGATGTTAACGAATGGTGTCAAATATGTTCCAAAACATTTGGCATTTCTTTATTGTGGTCAGAAGTTACTTGCTGCATCTGCAAATTCCAACAACCGTCACGCAGAAGAAAACATTATCGAAAAGTTTAAAAACATGAGGGATTTGAGTATCAATAAGCCATATCGGATATATGTAATCAAGTTGAGTGGTGCACATTCTATGTCTCGACCATGTGCAGATTGTTCAAATACAATCGCAAAGTTTTGTCCACGTGCACGTGTCTATTATACGAATTATGATGGAAAGTTGGTTGAAGATCGGAATTTGGACAATACTCATAGGAGTTTGCGGCGGACTGGCCGTCGCAAGCTGGTTGCGACCGACGGTAAACCGGAATTAGTGTGTTGTGAATGTTCTTAATTTATTTCAGTTACAGCATACCAAATTGCAATTCCAACTCCTACACCAACTAAAACTGTTGTGATCGCACAGCACATTATAGCAGATCCATTTGCGCGTATTTTGTCAATAGTCTTTTGATTTACTTCTATAACGATATCTTTCGGGTTTGTTTCGGGTTTATTTTTTAAAGGTAGTTGTGGTTCCACGATAGATCCAAGTGAATTTCCTCTAACCATTTTTTATGTATATTAAAAAAAAATTAAGCAACTATTAATATGGGTACAAAATTATTCCATATACAAATAAATTTTATATGAAAATATGTCAACTGAAAACTTGGACATACCAAGATGTGATAAACGCAAAAAAAGTACTTAACGAAGCATTAGAAATACTTCAATCATTAATATTATTCACTCCAGAGCATGAATCTTCTCGAATAGAAATTACTTGTGAAATGATAATAAAACATATACAGTATTTGGAAAGAATAACAATAAAATTAGAATAAAACCTGATTTAGTATTTACAACATGGAGGTATTAATATTTTTTTCTTTTACTAGAACAAAAAGAGATGAGAAGTTCTATCGTTTTTTTGATCATGTATTTAGTATCCATAGGTTCGTTGGCAGCGGCACCAAGCAAAACACCAATCACACAAGTTAGTGTATCTTCTCCGCCACCATCAACCGGACGCAATACAGACTTTTCAAGTAGAAGCTCATCACCCCCACCACCAGAAAAAACTGCAAAAACAAAAGTATCTCCCGTGTTTTCATTCTTTACTTCTTATGAATCACCACCCATCAGATCCATGATATACAATTGGTTTTCATTTTGGGGGTAAATTATACCAGTTCATACAATGATGACACGTGATCAAAACAATTTACATTTCCAGCATCAGAAATAATACAAACTATATTTTTTTTTTCAAGTTTCGTCTTTTTTAGACCTGAAACAGATAAAATACCATGTGGTTCAATAACAGTCCTAGTATCTTTAAAACAATCGATTATTGAACTTTCAATATCCCTTTTGTTTACAAGTACAATATCGTCCAAATATTCATTACATATATCAAAAGTACTCTGATCAATCTTTGAAACGGATATACCAAAAAGACCAGGATCAGGATGTTCTTTTAAATAACCGCTCATTAATGAATCGTACAATATATTTTGTTTTTCATATTCGACACCATATACTTTTACATTTGGAAACATTGCTTTCACATTATAGCAAATACCAGATATAAGGGATCCACCACCGACCGGAACAAAAATAGCATCAACGTCTTTTTTTTCTCTCAATATTTCCAAGGCAATTGTACCACATCCAGCGATAACATCTTCATTTGAATGTGTTCCTACAATCGTCATATCATTTGCATGTGCATATTCTTCCATCATTTTTTGACATGAGTTTGTTGTTTCGCCGTGTAAAAATATTTTAGAGTCAAAAAAATTTACCATTTCCACACGTTCTTTTGGAGTATTTTGTGGCATAAATATAACAGATTCCTTCTTTAATAAAGAAGATGCATAAGAAAGACATAATCCTCTTGATCCAACCGAGGATGTTATCAAAGGTTTTTTTATATCCTCGTTCAATAACTGATTCAAAACACCCCTAATATAAAAAGAAAACGTTGGTTGTAAATCTTCCCTTTTCAGAAAAACATTATCACCAAGTACTCGAGATTGATGTAGTGGTGTCTTCTTCAAATATTTATAAATGTTACTGTATAATGTTCTTGTGAATATATTATATTCTTCCTTGTTATCATTCGGTTTTAAGCGCTGTAATGGTGCTCTAATTTTAAATGGAAGACCCGTACGCATATATCCCATAAAATATAACCCAGTCATGAAAAATTTGATTGGGATACTCTTTTGAACAAATTATTTTTCAAATAAACAAAAGAACATTAAAATAGTAGTAATAAGTGATGTATTGTAATCAATAGATGAAACTGCACCAGGATGGTCTTCAGATTTCATATCTTTCCTATATAAAAATGTAAGTGCTAATTCAAATAAAATTTCGGATAATAAAAATGCTTTTCTCGCTTCACTATTATCAAATAAACCAAAGTAAAGTTCAAGGGGCGTTTGAAAAGCAATCATCCATGCGGTAAATAATCTTACTTGAAATAATATATAATCACGAGTTTTATTATCAAGATTGTTCCATTTTGTACCAATTATATTACTAGGATTGATAAAACCCAAAATCGCAACAGGAAGTGTTAATATATATTTTGTCAATAAAAAATAGGTAGAATATCGTCTAAATTGACCAACTGGAAAATGCAACTTCGAAACAAAACCCGTCACGTAATTGATAGGTGTGATATGCATCCTTCTTAATATATTCTGAAAAATAAATGGGTAATAATTACGTATATCAAAAATTTTTTTTCAGTTTCCGGTGTTCTCTGTGTTTGGTATGTGAATGATTGTGTCTAGCCGATGTGAGGTTGGTTGAAGTATGTCGATAAGGAGCAGGCCATATTGGACAATGATTGCATATAGTATTATATTCTTTTAAGCCACAATTCCATATATACATATTTTCTATTGTAGAAAAATTTGGTTCTTTATCGCAATATATATATGAATCTGCAGAAATAACACAAAAATGTCCACATATCTTTGAATTATTCAAAAGGGGGGGTGGTGGTGGACTTGGTTGTGGGGTAGATGCAAAGAGCGTAAGCCAATTTGCCGTCATAAATACAATCCAAAATGTCGGCATTATTGAAGTTGATTTTTTTTAATTTCAACTTTTTTTCCAAAAACTTTTTTTTTAAAAACATTCGACAAAACTTAAATTCCTGCAATTATTCGACATTTGAATTGTTTTTCCCGCGTGATCTATTTCACAATTTCCCTGCTTCATTAAAGGATTATGTAAAAATGTGTAACCAAACCAATTTGATAAAATTTCACACTGTGTTCTATTTTTTAAACCATATACAACACTAATAATAAAAAAGAGCACCTTCATTTTTTTT
>MDTA01021595.1_pt1 | contig 10757 bp, 6 predicted proteins | sample 811151 | NCBI WGS metagenome assembly MDTA01 (sample SAMN05326648, study PRJNA326480) | marine metagenome | isolation source: seawater | place: Indian Ocean: South | collected 2010 | reverse complement strand
TCCTTATCTCTAAAATATTCAGCAACTGTTAATCCTGTTAAAGCTACACGAGCTCTAGCGCCTGGCGGTTCATTCATTTGTCCATAAACTAGAGCGGCTTTAGATCCTTTGCTTTCAGTCTTAATTACCCCTGACTCTATCATTTCGTGATAAAGATCATTGCCTTCTCTTGTCCTCTCGCCTACACCGGCAAATACTGAAAACCCACCATGTGCTTTAGCGATATTATTAATCAATTCCATAATTGTAACTGTCTTTCCTACACCTGCTCCACCAAACAACCCAATTTTTCCTCCTTTTGCGTATGGGGCTAGTAAATCTATTACTTTAATGCCTGTTACAAGTTGTTCTGTCTCTGTTGCTTGATCTGTAAATTTTGGAGCTGGTCTGTGAATTGGCCACTTCTCTTTGGTTTTGACTTCACCTTTTTCATCAATTGACTCTCCTACAACATTTATTATCCTCCCTAAAGTTTCTGGTCCAACTGGTACACTTATTGGTGATCCTGTGTTTACAACTTCGTCCCCTCTTTTTAATCCTTCTGTCGCATCCATGGCTATAGTTCTTACATCATTTTCACCTAAGTGCTGAGCAACTTCTAAAATTAATTTATTTCCTGAGTTCTTAACTTCTAGAGCTGTATAAATTTCTGGTAAATATTTTTCAAAATTTACATCTACAACTGCTCCAATAATTTGTGTGATTTTCCCTTTTTCACTCATAATTATAAACTCTCCGCTCCCGATATAATTTCTATTAATTCTTTTGTAATTGAGGCTTGCCTGCTTCTATTGTAATTGATTGTTAATTTATCAACTAATTCCCCTGCATTTCTCGTTGCATTATCCATAGCAGTCATTCTTGATCCTTGTTCGCTAGCTGCATTTTCTAAAAAAGCTTTAAAGATTTGAGTAGATATATTTTTAGGCAATAAATCTTCTAAAATCTCATCTTCATCTGGTTCGAACTCATATGATAGAGAATTGTCGTCTTGAGAACTCGTAGGTTTATTCTCTGTTGGTATGATCTGTTGAGCTTGGGGAATCTGAGTTATCACATTTTTAAAATTATTATAAAATAAAATACATTTATCAAATTCATCTTTTTTAAATAAATTTATGATTTCATTTCCAATTATTTCAGCTTCACGAAATGTTATTTGTTTTTTTTCTTTAAAACTAAATTTTTTAATAATATATTTGCTATATTCTCGTTTAATTTGATCTAAACCTTTCGATCCGACTGTAATTATTTTTAATTCTTTTCCTTCGCCAAGAATTTTTTTAAAATTATTTTTTGCTAACTTACAAATGTTAGAGTTAAAACCCCCACATAATCCCCTATCAGCTGTTAATACCACACACAAGTGAGTTGTGTCTTTGCCTGTCCCTACTAGTAGCTTAGGAGCATTTTGAGGATCGTTAATTGATTTAGTTAAATTTAAAATTATATTTTGCATTTTTTGACTGTAAGGTCTACCTTTCTCAGCATTCTCTTGTGCTTTTCTAAGTTTAGCTGCAGCAACCATTTTCATTGCCTTTGTAATTTTTTGTGTAGATTTAACACTTTTAATTCTTTTTTTTAGATCATCTAAGCTAGGCATTATTTCTCACTCTTTTTGTACTCTTCAATTAATTTTGATAAAAGCTTTTCTGTGTCTTCTTCAAGTTTCCCAGACGATTGAATTGACTCTATTATCTCAGGTTTTTCAGATTTTGTTTTTTCAACTATATCTTTTTCAAACTTTTTAATTTTAACCAGTTCAACATCATCTAAATAACCTTTTACCCCGGTAAATACTGATATAACTTGCTCCGCTACTGTCATTGGTGAATACTGGTCTTGTTTTAAAAGTTCAGTTAACTTAGCTCCTCGATTCAACAATTGTTGAGTGGAGGCATCAAGGTCTGAACCAAATTGAGCAAAAGCAGCCATTTCTCTATATTGCGCTAATTCTAATTTAATAGAGCCAGCAACTTTTTTCATTGCTTTTGTTTGTGCTGCAGACCCCACCCTAGATACTGATAATCCAACATTAACTGCTGGTCGAATTCCCTGATTAAATAATTCAGTTTCTAAAAATATTTGTCCATCAGTTATAGAAATAACATTTGTTGGAATATAAGCAGAGACATCTCCTGCTTGTGTTTCAATTATTGGTAAAGCTGTTAAGGAACCACCGCCACTTTTATCGTTAAGTTTAGCTGCTCGCTCTAATAATCTGCTATGTAAATAAAACACATCACCAGGATATGCTTCACGACCTGGTGGTCTTCTTAACAGTAATGACATTTGTCTATAAGCAACTGCTTGTTTTGATAAATCATCATAAACAATCAGAGCATGCATGCCATTATCTCTAAAATATTCACCAATTGTGCATCCTGTATAAGGCGCTAAAAATTGTAAAGGTGCAGAGTCCGATGCAGTAGCTGCCACTATAGTTGTGTATTTTAATGCCCCCGCTTCTTCTAAAGTTTTTGTTATTTGAGCAACAGTAGATCGTTTTTGACCAATAGCAACGTATACACAATATAATTTTTTCTTTTCATCTGAAGACTCATTAATTTTTTTTTGATTAATAATAGCATCAATCGCTACAGCTGTTTTTCCTGTCTGCCTATCACCAATGATTAATTCCCGTTGTCCTCTTCCAATTGGAATAAGAGAGTCGATTGACTTCAAGCCTGTTTGCATTGGTTCATTAACTGATTGTCTTGGAATAATACCAGGAGCTTTCACTTCAACTCTTTTCCTATTTTTTGCTGAGAGTGGTCCTTTTCCATCGATAGGATTACCTAAACCATCAACCACTCTTCCTAAAAGCTCTTTTCCTACTGGGACATCTACAATCGCATTAGTTCTTTTTATTGTATCTCCCTCTTTGATATTTCTATCATCACCAAAAATAACTACACCAACGTTATCATTCTCTAAATTCAATGCCATACCTTTAGAGCCATCATCAAATTCGACCATTTCGCCAGCTTGAACATTATCTAAACCATAAATACGGGCAATACCGTCACCAACAGATAAAACTTTTCCAATTTCAGAAACTTCTGCTTTTTCTCCAAAATTTTTGATCTGGTCTTTTAATAACTTTGTAACTTCTGATGGATTAATCGTCATTTTAATTTTCTAACATTGCTTGTTCGTATTTTTTCAATTTATTTTTAATAGATGTATCGATCATAAAACTTCCTAATTGAAGTTTAAGGCCTCCAATCAACTCCTTATCAACTTTATAGTCAAATTTTATATTTAAACCCATTGATTCTGACAAATCTTTACTTATTTGCTCAAGTTCTTTTGAAGAAAGTTCTTTAGATGAAACCAATGAAGCATTTATTTCTCCCCTTTTTTTAGAGCTTAATTTTAAGAAACTTTCAAAAATTCTTTTAGCAAAGAAAATTCTTCTTTTTTTTACCAATAATAAAAAAAAATTTTTCAAATTTTTAGAAAAATTCATTTTTTCAGCTAATAAATTTATAACATTATTTTGCGTACTTATACTTTGAGTAGGGTTTTGTATAAAGTTTTTTACATCATGACTTGAATTTAAAAGTAATTGAAAATTTATTATATCTTTTTCTACTTTATCCAACTCATTAGCTTCCTTGGAGACCTCAAATAACGCGCGAGAGTATCTTTCTGAAGTTTCAGTTGAAAAAGATTTATTTGTGCTCATTTTCAGTTGTAAGAAGTTATTGTGAAATTATGTGAGGTCGTACCATAAGAGTATAAGTTGATCAAGTTACCAATTTTGGGTCTATGCAAAATTAACCGGATCCACATCAACCGTAAGTTTAATTTTTGATGAGATTTTAAGCTTATTTAACACTTTGGTAATTCTTTTTTGCATAAAAATCTTATCATTGAATCTAATTAGTAGTCTAGACCGAAAATTTTTTTTAATTTTCAATAATGGTGAGTCTACAGGTCCTAAAATCTCGAGATCATCTATTTCCTTTAATTTCAACTTTATCTCTCTAGCTCCTTGTAAGCTTAAACTTCGATCATTTGAAGATACAATTATTGCAACAAGTCTAATAAATGGTGGTAGCTTATTTTTTTTTCTAATTAAAAGCTCATTTTTAAGTAATTCCTCAGACTTATTTTTTATCAATTCATTTAATGTAATATTTTGAGGTGTTAAAGTTTGATAAATTATAAGGGACTCTGAACTAAACCTTCCTGCTCTTCCACTTAACTGATGATATAATTGAATATTTTTCTCTGTTGTTCTTAAATCATAACCTCTACCAGAAAAATCAGCGTCAATTACGACTATGCAGTTAAGTTTAGGAAAATTAAAACCTTTTGAAATCATTTGAGTCCCTATTAAGATATTAATTTTGTTTTCATTTATTTTCTTAAAAAAAATTTTTGTTTCCTCTTTTTTTTTGAGATAGTCGCTCGAAAAAATATTAATTATCTTATTTGGGAAGATTTCTTTAACTTCTTCAAATACTTTTTCAACGCCTGGACCATACATTATAAATTCACAAAAACCTTCAGATTTACATTTTGTTTCTATTTTTTTTTCAAAGGAACAATGATGGCAAACAGCTTTATTCTTTATTTTATGAAAGGTTAAATATAAGGAACAATTGGAACAAATATGTTTGTATCCACAAATTTTACAAATCAAATATGGTGCAAATCCTCTTCTATTAATAAAAAAAAGAATTTGATTATCTTTATCTAAATATTCTTTGACTAAATTGATGGTTTCTTTCGCAATAAATCTATTTTTCATTTTATTTAGGTTTAAATTGATAATTTTCGTTTTAGGTAAAGGATAATTTTCAAATCTTTTAAAAATTCTAATATGTCTATACTTTTTATTCTGAATGTTATTATAAGTTTCTATTGAAGGCACTGAAGAAACTAAATGAATAGGAATTTTTTCAAAACTGGCTCTTGAAATTGCCATATCTCTCGCATTGTAAATGACTCCCTCATCTTGCTTGTATGAAGTATCATGCTCCTCATCCACGATGATGATTCCAAGTTTTTTAAAAGGTAAAAATAAAGACGATCTTGCTCCTACTACTATTTTGATTTGGTTATTTATAACTCCTTTCCAAATTATCCTTTTTTGTTTTGGTGTAACTTTAGAGTGCCATATTGCAGGTTCGAAACCAAAGAAGTCTTCAAATCTCGATTTAAAATCATTTGTAAGAAATATCTCGGGTAACAGTACTAAAGCTTGTTCGTTTTTTTGTATAATTTGTTTAATGCGTTCAAAATAAATTAATGTTTTTCCTGATCCAGTAGTTCCTTGTAAAACTGAAACATCAAATTTACCTTTTATTTTTTCAAGAAATTTTAATGCATCTAACTGTTCTTTATTTAAATCAAATTTTTTAAGTCTTGTTTTTTTAACATCAATTATGTCTTCTTTAATTTTTGAAAATTTATCTCTACTTCCAAGTACCATTTTTAATGCAAGGCCAATTGGGACCATATTATAAACAGAAAACCATTCTATAAAATCGATCAATTTTTTATCAATTGAATAATTGGTTTTTTTAATAATATCTTTGATTTTGATATTTTTTGGTTCTGAATAATTATTTTTCCAAATTACACCTATTTCCTTTTTTGAACCAAATGGAACTTCTACAAGATTTCCAATCTTACCTTTCGTCCTCAAGTTATAGGTAAAAGGAAAATTAAATACCTTTGGCAACAGTACCTGTACTTTCATAAAACAATAGTATTAGAATTATTTCTAATTAAAAATGAATTGGTCTTTTATCAACAGCTAATGCCGCTTCTTTTATTGCTTCTGTGTGGGTTGGATGAGCATGACAAGTTCTTGCGATATCTTCTGAACTCGCGCCGAATTCCATTGCTAAAGCCATTTCAGCAATCATGTCTCCACAGTGCGGACCTATGATGTGTACTCCTAAAACTTTATCAGTTTTACTATCTGCTAAAATTTTTACAAATCCCTCAGTTTCATTATTTACTTTTGCTCTAGAGTTAGCCAAGAAAGGAAACTTGCCAACTTTGTATGACTTTTTCTCCTCTTTAAGTTGTTCCTCTGTTTTTCCAACAGTAGCTACCTCTGGAGAAGTATAAATTACACCTGGAATAACATTATAATTTACATGGCCTGCTTGACCCGCCAAAACTTCTGCAACTGCAATGCCTTCTTCCTCAGCCTTATGTGCTAGCATTGGACCTTTAATCACATCACCAATTGCATAAATATTTTTAATAGATGTCTGTAATTTATCATTTACCTCGATTCTTCCTTTATTATCTTTTTTGACACCAACTTTCGATAAATTCAAACCCTCTGTATAGGGCTTTCTTCCAACAGAAACTAAAACTTTATCAACCACTAATGTTTCAGCTTTTGAATTTTTAATATCTGTATAATTTATAGATACTCCCTTACCAGTATCTTTCACTGAATCAACTTTAGAACTCATTTTAAATTTAATGCCTTGTTTAGTTAAAATCTTTTTAAATTCATAAGAAATTTCTTTATCCATTCCTGGTGTTATATGATCAAGATATTCAATGACAGTTACATCAGAACCTAATCTAGACCATACTGAACCCATTTCTAAACCTATGTATCCACCTCCAATAACTGCTAGTTTTTTAGGTACTTTGTTAAGCGATAATGCACCAGTAGAAGAGATTACATTTTTTTCGTCTATTTTTAAGTTTGGTAAAGAAGTTACTTCTGAACCAGTCGCAATGACGATATTATCAGATTTATAGTTAGTTTTTTTATTTTGATCGTAAACCACAATATCATTTTTTGAAAAGAGTACTCCTTTTCCCTTAATATAAGTTACTTTATTTTTTTTGAATAAAAATTCTACTCCTTTTGTTAGAACTTGGATAGATTTATTTTTATTCATCATCATTTTCTCTATATTCAGTTTTATACCTTCAATCTCTATACCCTGTTGATTAAAATCTTTTTTAGCTTTATGAAAGTTTTCAGATAAATTTAAAAGACTTTTTGAGGGTATGCATCCAACATTTAAGCAGGTGCCGCCTAACGCTCCTCTCGACTCAACACAAGCAGTTTTGAGACCCAATTGAGCAGCTCTAATTGCGCACACATAACCACCTGGTCCACCACCAATTATTATAACATCAAATTTATTTTCCATTTTTAGATATTTAGAAAAAGTCTTTTAGGTTGTTCTAATGACTCTTTAACAATTTTTAAAAACGATACAGCTTCTTTACCATCAATTATTCTATGATCATATGATAAAGCTAAATACATTACGGGTCGCGCCTCTATGTTTCCTTCTACAACAATTGGTCTTTGAACTATATTATGCATTCCTAAAACAGCAGATTGAGGAGGATTTAATATCGGAGTTGAAAGCATTGAACCATATATTCCTCCATTCGTAATTGTAAAAGTGCCACCTTGTAAATCATCAATGGTTATTTTTCCTTCACGAGCTTTGTCACCTAGCTTGCCAATATTTTTTTCGATATCTGCAAAGGACATTTCATCTGTTTCTCTAAGAACTGGAACTACTAACCCTCTATCAGTTCCAACAGCTATACTTATATTGTAATAATTTTTGTAAACTATCTCATCGCCTTGAATTTCAGCATTTATTGCTGGAAAATTTTTTAAGCCTATTACACATGCTTTTACAAAAAAAGACATGAAACCTAATTTGACAGCATATTTATTTTGAAATTCATCTTTATATTGATTTCGCATATTAATTACTTCACTCATATCAACCTCATTAAAAGTTGTAAGCATAGCTGCGTTTTCTTGTGCTTCTTTTAATCTTTTAGCAATTGTTAATCTCAACCTAGTCATTTTAATTCTTTCCTCTGGACCATGTTTTATTTTTCTTTCCGATGGAGAAGGTTTTGATCCCATTAAACTCATAATGTCTTCCTTTAAGATCACACCATGTTTTCCAGAGCCTTCGATTTTATTTATATCTAGTTTACCTTCCGCAACCATTTTTCTTGCAGCAGGTGAAAATATTGGTTGTTTATTTTTTTTCTTTTTGTTTTCTTTTGGCTTTGTTTCTTCATGAACATTATCGAGAACTAATGTTTCTTCTTCTTCAAGTTTTAAGGGGTTAGACTCCTCTTCTAACTTTAAAGGTTTTGGTTCTTCTTCATTAAAAAGTTTAATATCTTCATTAACTTCTTTCGAAATTTTATTTTTTTGCTTTGGTTGAGAATAATTTTTTATTTCTTTTACTTTTTTTGAAACGTCTTTGGCAGAGCCATTTATCATACCAAGTAAAGCACCAACATTTACGGTTTCGCCTTCTTTAACCGAAATACTTTCTAAAACACCGTTTGATGGTGCAGGAACTTCAACATTTACTTTATCAGTTTCCAATTCAACGATAGGCTCATCGGCGGACACTTTCTCGCCCTGATTTTTTAGCCATTTAGAAACTGTAGCCTCGGTGACAGATTCTCCTAAAGTCGGGACTAGTATTTTTTCAGACATGTATTAAATTTTTCCTATTACCTTTTCTAATATTTCATTTTGCTCTGCAAGATGTTTTTTAAGATATCCACTAGCAGGTGATGCGGCAGGTTCTCTGCCAATATAATTAACTTTTTTATTTTCCGCTTTTATATAATTTAAGCTCCACTCAATATAATTCTTTACAGTATTCCATGCACCCATATTCTTAGGTTCTTCTTGGCACCAAAAAAACGCGGATCTTTTTTTAAATCTCTTTAATTCATTAGCAAGTGTTTTTACTGGAAACGGGTATAATTGCTCTATTCTTATTAAGAACAAATTTTTATTTTTATTTTTTTCTCGCGCTTGAAGTAAATCAAAATAGATTTTTCCTGAACAAATAACTACCTTCTTAATTTTTTTATCCTCTGAGAGTTTAATTAATCCATTTCTTTCATTGTCTGCATGATCAATAAGAACTCTATGAAAAGTATTCTTTTTTGTAAAATCCTCAATATTAGAAGTACACAATTTATTTCTTAATAAAGATTTTGGAGTCATAATAATAAGTGGTTTTCTAAAATCTCTATGTATTTGTCTGCGTAAAGCATGAAAATAATTTGCGGGAGTTGTGCAATTCATTACTTGAATATTTTCTTGTGCGCATAGTTGCAAAAACCTCTCTAATCTTGCTGAAGAATGTTCGGGTCCTTGTCCCTCATAACCATGCGGTAACAACATTACTAATCCATTTGCTCTTGCCCATTTGGTTTCTGCAGATGCGATAAATTGATCAACGATAACCTGGGCTCCATTTGCAAAATCTCCAAATTGCGCTTCCCAAATTACAAGTGTACTTGGCTCTGAAAGTGCGTAACCATATTCGAATCCTAGAACAGCCATTTCAGAAAGAAGACTGTCTATAACTTCAAATCTTTTTTGACCCCTAGAAATATTATTTAAAGGAGTGTATTTGCTGCCATTTAACTGATCTTTTAAAACTGAATGACGCTGACTGAAAGTTCCTCTTGCCGAGTCTTGACCAGAGAGCCTCACAGGATAACCCTCATCTAATAAAGTAGCAAAAGCTAAATGTTCTGCTGTAGCCCAATCAAAACCTTTGCCTGTTTGAAACATTTTTTTCTTATTTTCAAATATTTTTTTTATAGTTGGGTGGGCATTAAAGCTACCTGGTATTGAAGTTATTTTTTCACCGATCTTATTTATCCTTTCTAATGATACTCCTGTAACTCCCCTCTTATCTTTACCTTTTTCTGGTTTGAATCTTGACCACACACCTTCATACCATTCTAATTTAGGTTTATATTCTTTGGCAGTTTTAAATTGCTCTTCAAGAAGATTTTTAAACTTGGTCTTCATATCGCTAAATTCTTCTGGAGAAATAACACCTTCTTCAATTAGTTTTTTTGCATAAATGCTTAATGAAGTTGGGTGTTTTTTAATTTTTCTGTACATAGTTGGTTGAGTAAAAGAAGGTTCATCTCCCTCGTTATGACCAAAACGTCTGTAGCAAATCATATCTATAACAACGTCCCTATTAAACTTTTGTCTATAATCAGTCGCAATTTTTGTACAATGAACAACTGCTTCTGGATCATCACCATTTACATGCAAAATTGGTGAGTCAACCATCTTCGCTAGATCGGAAGGATATGGTGAAGAACGAGCAAACTTTGGACTAGTTGTAAATCCTATTTGATTGTTAACAATAATATGTATCGTTCCACCAGTATTATGACCAGGTACACCTGACATAGCAAAACATTCTGCAACTACACCTTGGCCTGCAAACGATGCATCTCCATGAATTAATACTGGAACAACTTTTTTTCTTTTTTCATCCTTATGAAAAAATTGCTTTGCTCTTGTTTGCCCTAAAACAACTGGATTTACTGCTTCAAGATGTGAAGGATTATCTGTCAAAGAAACATGAACCAAGTTACCATCAAACTCACGGTTTGAAGACGCACCTAAATGGTATTTTACATCTCCTGTTGATGAACTATAAGAAGCATATTCTCCAGCAAATTCATTAAACATTCTTTTATAAGACTTTTGGAGAACATTTGCTAAAATATTTAATCTTCCTCTGTGTGGTTGTCCAATTTTTACTTCTTTAAAACCTAAGTGACCGCCTCTTTTTATGATTTGTTCTAATGCTGGAATTAAGGCTTCTCCTCCATCAAGACCAAATCTTTTTGTACCGACAAATTTTACAGCTAAAAATTTTTCAAAACCTTCTGCTTGAATTAGCTTATTTAAAATTGCCTTTTTTCCAGTGTTAGTAAACCTT
>MDTA01161504.1_pt1 | contig 10759 bp, 9 predicted proteins | sample 811151 | NCBI WGS metagenome assembly MDTA01 (sample SAMN05326648, study PRJNA326480) | marine metagenome | isolation source: seawater | place: Indian Ocean: South | collected 2010 | reverse complement strand
GGTGCCCAAGGCCACGTTTCGAACATGTTGTTGGGCAGTCAGGACCCGGCGGCCCTGCAGGTGGTTGCAGAGGAAATGCTTTAACAGTCGCTCAGCTCGACTGCGCATGCCCCGGAGGTAGGCGACGGCAGAGCAAGACATCACTGCGTCGGGCATCGCAGCGACGGTTGGCATGACCCCTGGGGTTTCGCCCGGCGTCGCGGCCAGTTAAAAGCCGTCTATAAGGCGAAGAACCTCGGAGTTGCTAGATGTCTTTGACCATGGCCCAGCCGCGCTCTGAACGCAGACGCGCAGCGTCAGCGTACTCCAAAGCTTTTTCCGAGCTGGCATTGCCATCCAGCCCGCGTTTGTAGACGCCCTGAATAATTCCGGCAGAACGGAACATGTTGTAGATCAAATAAAATGGCCAGTTGTCGATGCCCTCGCGGCTGGCGTGCTTACAGTACTCTGCAACGAACTCGGCTTCAGTGGGTATTCCCAAGGCGGCGTGATCGGCGCCAGCCAAGCCCTCATCGTCATAGGCATCGCCGTGGTAGTCCTGACAGATGTAGCCCAAATCGGCTAAGCCATCGCCTAGAGTCGAAAGTTCCCAATCCAATACAGCGACTATTTTCGGTTCGCTAGGGTGGATAAGTACATTACCCAGCCGGTAATCACCATGAACAATAACGCTGCCAGCATCGGCAGGTATATTTTGCGGCAACCATTCCATGAGCTGGTCCATGGCCGCGATATCTTCGGTCTTTGACGCGATGTACTGTTTACTCCAGCGGCCGATCTGACGCTCGTAGTAATTGCCCGGACGGCCGAATTCGCCCAACCCTACCGTAAGCGGGTCAACGTTGTGCAATTCTGCCAGTACCCGTGCAAGATCCAGGTAAATAGCACTGCGCTCACTTTTGCTGCAGCTGGGCAATCGCGTTTCAGTAAACAATCGACCCTCTACCATCTCCATAATGTAGAACTTGGTGCCGATAATGCTCACGTCATCGCAGAGACAGTACATCTTTGGTACGGGCACGGGTGTGGCCCACAACGCGGCCATAACCTTATATTCTCGATCTACCTGATGCGCAGACGGCAGTAATTCTCCCGGTGGTTGCTTGCGCATGACATAAGTCCGCGAGGGCGTTATGAGTTGGAAGGTAGGGTTTGATTGGCCGCCTTCAAATTGTTTTATGGTCAGCGGGCCGTTGAAGTCCTCGACATGCGCTTGCATATACCGAGTCAATGCCGCTTCATCAAATTTGTGCGCCTCTCGCACCTGGGTGAGTTCCACGTCGCTCATGCTGCCCCCTGTCCCGAACCAGTAGTAATAATCCGTTAAGGATACGGGTTGATCTTCGACAGGGCAAAATGAGAATCTATGACCTTTATGCCTAGCGTCTGTTGAGCGCTACTTGCCAGTGATTTGGCTTTATTACAGGGGAGACATATGGCCTTAGCCAAAAGAATAGCGGTTACGTTGCCCGCCGGCCCGCGCATCGAGGACACTATTGCTCGCATTCAGTGGGCGGAAGAGCAGGGTATCGCCGATGCATGGTTCAGCGACTCTGGCGCGCCTGACACTCTGACCCAGGTGGCGGCGATTGCGCATCTAACCAAGAATATTCGGATAGGGACGGCGGTTACACCTGTGTACACGCGCTCGCCATCGGTGTTAGCCGCGTCTGCGAATGTGATTGGCCAGCTGCTGCCCGATCGCTTTGTCATGGGTCTAGGTTCCTCCAGCCAGACTATAATGGGGCAGTTCAACGGTATACCGCTGGATAAGCCACTGACTCGGGTTCGCGAGACCGCCGAGCTGGTGAAAACGATGCTGACCGGGGAAAAAACCGATTTCGATGGGGAAACTCTTTTCAGTAAGGGCTACCGCCAAGCGCCCATGGAAAACCCGCCGCCAATATATCTCGCTGCGCTGCGACCCAAGATGATCGAGATGGCGGCGGAAGTGGGAGATGGCGTAATTTTCAACTTATGGCCGAAAGCGGCCTTGCCGAAAATGATGGAGCATGTGGCGATCGGTGCGGAAAAAGTCGGTAAAAACCCAGCAGACGTAGAAATTGTCAATCGTGCCATGGTGTTATGTACGGATGACAAAGAGTACGGGCGAACATTATTCCGTGCCGCCTTCGGGCCCTATTATGCAACGCCGGTTTATAACAACTTTTTGGCATGGGCGGGGTACGAGGACGCGGCAGCACAAATTACCGAGGGATGGGCGGCCAAGGATAGGGCCAAAACCGCAAGCGCCATGAGCGACGAAATGATCGATGAAATAGCAATAATCGGCAATGAAGAAGAGATTCAAAGGCGCATTCAAGAAGATGCGGATGGCGGTGTGCACACCCATATAATCGCTCCGCTCGCGGCTTCGCGCGAGGATACCGAGCGCACGTTTGCGGCCTTCACAGCTCAGGCCTTTCAGTTTTCCTGAAGCTGATCCGCGACTGCGCCGATGAAACTAAAATTGCTTTATGTGTTGCGTCATGGCCAAACCGAGTGGAATGTGCAGCGTCGGATGCAAGGACGTTTGAACTCGCCACTGACAGCACAAGGCAGGACGCAAGCGGATGGGCATGGGGCGGTCTTGAAGCAGTTGGGGGGTATCGACAAACTGTGGGTTTCCACCGCGGGTCGAACACAACAGACCGCGGAACTGGTCAATGCTCACCTGCTGGCGCCGGTAGAATTTTCGGAGGATCTCGTCGAGCGAGATTGCGGCAGATGGTCTGGTAAGACGCTTACAGAGGTAGAGCAGGAAGACGGCCAGGGTCTGTCGGCGCTGCGCGCGGATCCCTACGGTTATCGGCCCGGTGGCGGCGAAAATCTGGTCGACCTAAGTGCGCGAGTTGCGCCGGTGGTGCAGAATATTAAAAACGTCGAACGCGCCTGCGTTATTAGTCATGGTGTAGTGACCAAAGCGTTGTTGCAGCACTTTCTGCAGTTGAGTCCTGCAGAGGTTGTGCGCATCACGCATCCAAACGACCTGTTTTTTAGACTCAGTTTTAATAACGGGGGCCACTGTTGTGAACGGTTTATTTTGTCCGAGACGCAGTCTGGGGTGCCGCAAGAGGGGTTGTTCGCAGACGATGGAGCGCCAGTGCAACCGATTCAAAGTGAATAGTCGATTTCGAGAGGAGGCAATATGTTCGTAGATGGCGGTGTGAGTGTTGATCTGAATACCGTAGGGGCTCAGGCTGCAGAAATGGAAGATATGGGATACGCGGGTGTTATGACGGCGGAAACCGCCCATGATCCGTTTTTCCCGTTGTTGGTGGCTGCGCAGAATACCCAGCGGGTTGAACTCATGACCTCCATTGCGGTTGCTTTTGCGCGGTCGCCGATGACACTTGCAAACATCGGCCACGACCTAAATGCCTATTCCAAGGGGCGCTTTACGTTGGGCTTGGGCTCACAAATAAAGCCGCATATTACCAAGCGTTTCAGCATGCCTTGGTCTAGCCCAGCAGCGCGAATGCGCGAATACATTATGGCCATGCGCGCCATTTGGGACAGTTGGCATAAGCAGCAACCGCTTGAATTTACTGGAGAATTTTATACTCACACGCTGATGACGCCGTTTTTTACACCAACTAATGTGGACTATGGCGCGCCTAAGGTGTTTCTTGCGGCGGTGGGTCCAAAAATGACGGAGGTCGCCGGCGAGGTAGCAGACGGCATAATTGTTCATGCCTTTACTACGGAAAAATATCTCCGTGAAACTACCCTGCCAGCGCTCGAGCGCGGGTTCGCCAAGGCGGGCAAGCGGCGCGAAGATTTTCAAATCAGTTACCCCATGTTTGTCGTAACAGGCAATACCGAGGAAGACTTGGCTGAAGCCAAACAGGCGACCCGACAACAGATTGCGTTCTATGGATCCACACCGGCGTATAAGCCTGTTTTAGACAGTGTTGGTGCGGGAGAGCTGCAGCCAGAACTGAATGTCATGTCCAAGCAGGGTCGCTGGCAGGAAATGGCGGAACTCATTACACCTGACCTGCTGCAGGAATTCGCTGTCATTGGCGAACCGCAAACCTTGCCGGAACAGATTATTCAAAGGTACGGTGACGTGGTCGACCGCACGTCAGCGGCCTATGCCCACATCGGTAAGGCAGATCGGGCGAATATCATAGAAAAATTATCGGCAGTTTAGTCAGCCGTAGCCGCCTTCAAATAATTAAAAGAGAGAAAACATGAAAGTAGACGCCGGCATCGGCCACCAATTAGAAAAAATACCCGCCATCGTCAATAAAATAGAAGCTGACGGTTACGACGGCGTGCGCACGGCAGAGATGAATCACGATCCTTTTTTTCCGTTGTTGCTGGCCGCGGAGCACAGCGACAAGCTTGATATCGCGTCATCGATAGCGGTTGCCTTTGCTCGCAGTCCGATGAATTTGGCGAATATTGGCCACGACCTCAATGCCTATTCTAAGGGGCGCTTCACTTTAGGCTTGGGTTCGCAGATTAAGCCGCATATCACCAAGCGTTTTAGCATGCAGTGGGGTGCCCCGGCGGCACAGATGCGGGAATTGGTATTAGCTATGCGCGCAATTTGGGCGAATTGGTACGACGGAAACCCGTTAGAATTCGTTGGCGAATATTACCGTCACACCCTCATGACCCCGGCGTTTACGCCCGAAGATAAAGAGTACGGAGCACCGAAAGTCGTACTAGCCGCGGTGGGTCCAAAAATGACCGAAGTTGCCGGTGAAGTTGCGGACGGCATGATCATCCATCCCTTTAGCACATTGCCCTACATCAACTCCGTGACCTTGCCCGCAATTGAAAAAGGCCTCGCCAAGGCTGGCAGAACCCGCGAAGACTTTGAACTTTCATACTCGAGTTTTGTCGTGACTGGTCGCGATGAAGCCGAATTTGCGGCGAGTAAGAAAGCAGCTCAACAACGCATTGCTTTTTATGGATCCACTCCTGCCTACAAAGGTGTTTTAGATTCGATCGGTGTGGGTGATTTGCAAGGCGAATTAAATACCATGTCAAAGCAAGGACGTTGGCAGGAAATGGGAACCCTAATTACCGACGATATACTTGCGGAATTCGGTGTTATAGGTGAACCGGCAGACATTGCGCCGCAAATGCTCGAACGTTACGGGGCGTTTACCGATAGGACTTCAGCCTCATTCCCAGTGTCTGACGATGTACAGCGCGGCGAGATCATTCAAGCGCTGCGTGCAGGCTAGATCTCTGGTGGTGCCGTGTTTCTGCGAGGCTTGGCCCAACGACTAAAGCTTTTAGATTTAATAGATCTTTTGGGTCTATAAATCCCTTTCTATATGCGGAATTTTAAATTCAAATGCACTGCACATGGATTATAAAAGAAGTGAGTGCTCACATTTAATTCTTTAAACCTGAATTCACGGCATAAATCCATTTTTTGTTCATTATTCGGTTCCGCTACGGCGAGCTGATGAGTAGACTCGCGTTGCTTGTTGGGGTCAGCAACCAGAATAAGACAGGATGGAACCTATTGAAGGGACGGGTTCCGTCGCAGGAGTATTCGATGAGATATAGCGAAGCTTTTGTTGTTGCGCTGAAAACTCGCACTGACTGGTGGTTGGGTTTCTGCGCGTTAACCCTATTCGCTGCTTTGGCTTCTGTGCATAGCATTTCCTATTCGCCGGAGCATCGGGTTGTGGCATTTGCAAAGCCCAAGATAGGCCAGCTTGCCTATGACGTCGAAGTGGCAAACCTCGGCGGCCGCATCACGACCGCCTTTGGCGTGCAGCGCGTAAAGGCGGAAGAATTTTCCTATTGGCTGATAGAGGCTTCCGAGCGTCAGGGCATATCCCCGGATGTTTTAGCAAGCTTAGTTTTGACTGAAAGTTCATTTCGTAAAAACGTTCGCTCACCGGTCGGGGCCGTCGGGCCTGCTCAGGTTCGACCGGACTACTGGGCGGCATTTTGCGGACAGGACCATCTAAATGATCCAGAGCAGAATGTTTACTGCGGTGCGCAAGTCCTTGGATATTTGCTGGAGCGTTGTGGCGGTGACCTCGCCTGCGCTCTGGGTTCATACAATGTTGGACCGAATGCTCGCAAAGGTCGTGCAGCGGCGCGCTATGTTGCCAAAATCGATCTCCATCTAGAACGTCTAGAGGAGTTGGCTCTCTAAAGCACTGTTCGCGGTTGCCAGCTAAGAGTTAAGCTTAGGCTTTCTCTGAAAGGCGCGCTCATGGCTCAGTTTGGTCTGCTCATGTTTTCTACAGAATACGCCGTTGCTCCTAATATTTTGGCGCGACAGGCAGAAATGTTTGGTTTTGAATCATTGTTTCTGCCCGAGCATACCCACATTCCAGCGAGCCGCAGGTCACCATGGCCGGGCGGGGCCGAGTTGCCGAAAGAGTATTGGCACACGTACGACCCTTTTGTGGCGCTGACTATGGCGGCATCGGCTACGCAAAAGCTCAAATTGGGTACCGGTATATCTCTGGTCACCGAGCGCGATCCCATTTTGATGGCTAAGCAGGTAGCGACACTGGATTATCTGTCCAACGGCCGATTAGTGCTCGGTATTGGCGCCGGTTGGAACGCGGAAGAAATGGAAAATCACGGGACGCCGTTCAAGCAGCGTTGGCCGATATTGCGCGAACGTACTTTAGCGATGCGGGAGATCTGGCGCGAAGAAGAGGCTGAATTTCACGGTAAATATGTCGATTTCGATAAAATTTGGTGCTATCCCAAACCTAAACAAGTTAATGGTCCGCCGATCCTGATTGGGGCCTCATCCAGCTATACCTATGAGCGTATTGCTGAGTACGCGGACGGCTGGATGCCGATCTATCAAAACCACGCGCGTCGGCAGGCCAGTGGAGGCGTTGACTACGCAGCAGGCATCGCCAAAACCAAAGAGGCTTGGCAGGCACGGGGGCGTCAGGGCAGTCCGCAATTTAGCATCTTCGGTGTTGGCGCGGATCGTCGTGCGGTATCCGAGTTAGTTGAACTTGGTTTCGATCGAGTGATCTTCGCGCTGCCCGCAGATTCTGCCGATGTAGTATTGCCGCTGGTCGAAAAATACGCGTCCATTGCTCATGAATTTGCCGCCTAAATCACGCTGACAAGCGCATGGACTGTCGAATCGGCTGCGGTGCATGCTGTATTGCGCCGTCCATATCTTCTCCATTGCCTGGGATGCCACAGGGTAAGCCGGCGGGGGCGCGTTGCCTGCACCTAGACGCAAACTTTTCTTGCACTCTGTTTGGGGATCCGCGCAGACCGCCAGTTTGCTCTGGATTTAAGGCCGAGCCCATGGTCTGTGGACGCGATCGTGGTGAGGCCTTGGCTTTAATCCAACGCCTCGAGTTGAACTGTGAACCCTAGTCCAATAGTTGCCTAAGCTTGGCGGCGATCTCTCGCTCTCGGTATAAATGGTGAGCATCGAGTTCGGCCACAAGCGCTCCCTCCACATTTGCGGCGCTGTCATCGATAAAGAGTACCTCTCGCGGGTGCGTATTCATTTGATCGCAGACCTGCACAAATGCTGCTGGGTTCGGTTTGCGTGCGCCGACCTCGTGGGATAAAAACATTCTGTCGAAATGCGCTAGGGCTTTTGGATAGCGACTGTAAAAAGATTCAGCATGAACGGCGTTTGTATTGCTAAATGCGAACAAGTCGTAACGTTGTGCCAGTCGCGGTAGCAGCTCGACCACCTCTGCATAGGGCTCGGTCCAAATGGCGTTCCAACCGTCCTGCCAATCGGTCAAAGGCATGTCTATGCCGAAGTGTTTACCCTGCCGCCGCGCATATTCGGCGAAGTCTATGGCACCGACTTCGTGCAATTCGTAGGCCTCGTCCATGACCCAGCGACGCTCGAAATAATCTGCTGCAACACCGGCACGGGTTGCCCAGGTCCGAAAAACCCTAGCGACGTTGATGCCCAGCACCACGCCACCCAAATCCAGCAGCACGGCCCTAGGCATGCGCAGCCCTAATAGCCAGCACGGCTGTCGCGAATAAGCGTCAGATAATCACTGTCCATGGCGCTATAACTGGACTCTCCGTTTTTCATGACGAAAATCGGGTCCTCTGTCATGTCGATGTCGTAACCCTGTTTTCGCAGATCGCCCTTGAGCATTTTGAACGTGCCCGTCACGTCTATGTCTGGTTGGATCCTCAAGAATACAGGTACCGCGTAGCTGGGTAGCTTGTCCCTAACAAATTCGGCGAAGCGATCTAGGTCTAATTCCGCCACATCATCCACCAGAGTTAGGGCTGCCATGCCTGCGCGGCCGTCTGTGCTGGGAATTTCCACGCCGTAGACATTACAGAACTTAACTTGATCAAAGCCGTTGATAATCTCGCCCACTTCATTCGTCGAAACGTTTTCTGCCTTCCAGCGGAAGGTGTCGCCGACACGATCTACAAACTGATAGTGGTCGTACCCCAACGTATATCCAACATCCACGGTGCGCATGAGATCACCGGTGTTGAACCAAGCATCGCCATCGGCAAATGCGTTGCGAAATACTTTCTTCTCCGTGGCCTCGGCATCGGTATACCCTTCGAAAATAGTGTCGGGCGTAATTTTGCCCAGTAATAAACCCGGTTGGCCTGGCTGCGCTGGAATACATCTGCCGGCACTGTCGGTGACGATTTCGTCGTTATCGACATCGTATTCGACCAGTGCCACTTCCGCGGAGGTCATACCCACGGTCATGTCTTTGTTCATGAGATTGGCAAACGAAACATTGCCTTCGGACGCGCCATAAAATTCACATATGCGTTTGATGCCGTAGCGCTTTTTGAAATCCATCCAGATGTCGGGCCGCATACCGTTACCCATAATGCAATGCAGTGGGCTATTGGCGTCATCAGCCTGCTCCGGGATATTGGTGAGGTAACGACACAACTCGCCGATGTAGATCATATGTGAGCAGTTGTGTTCGCGTATCTCGTTGAGGAAATTACTGGCAGAAAATTTACGTCGCACGAACATGCTGGCGCCAGAAGCAAAAGCGGCGCCAGCACCCAGCAGCAAGCCGGTTGCATGATACAACGGCAGGCACAGATAGATCCGATCTGTAACCGCGCATTGCAATCCCGCCTGTGCGGACATGTCCGCCGCGATTAGATAGCGACGATTTGACAGCACAGCGGCCTTGGGCAAGCCGGTGGTGCCGGACGTGTAGATATATAAGGCCGTTTCGCCAATCGTCGTTTCCCCAGTCTGGGCCGGATTGCTTTCGCTGGCTTCGGCGCAGCTACTCATTAGATCTTGAGCCCAGTTCGGGCAGGGTTGGTCGCCGCTGTCTTTGACGAAAAAGAAATCGGATCCTGCCTGCAGACTCAATTGATCTTGGATGGCGTCCAGTTCGGTCATGCATTCCTCGCCGACGATGCATTTGCTCGAACCGGTTACATTTATGCAGTGGATAAGGGAATTACCGCTAAGGTTGGAATTTAGCAGACCACTGATCGCGCCCAATTTGTTGAGCCCAACCAATAGCGCCAGATACTCGATACGATTTTCCATCATGATGCTGACCACATCGCCGCGATTTACCCCTTGGGCCTGCATATGGTTTGCGAAGCGGTTGGCTAAGGCATTGAACTCGAACCAGCTGAGCCGCTGGCCCTCAAAAACGATTGCGTCAGCGTTGGGGTGATTTTCCGCATTGGCCTCAACGCGAGCGCCGAAGCTGTCCTGGACCTCTGCTGGGCGTGGTGTCATGCCTTTCTTGAGTTTTAATAGAGCTGGCACGTAAGCCAGTGTTTTTAAGGTATCGATAACACCCACGATGTCTTCTCCTGTTCCCGATGAATGGCAGACGATAGCAAAAATACGGAGCTTGTACTGCGCAGGTGGTTCGTGTCGTTTTGACCGTTAAAGGTTACAGTCGCTACTCGGTATAGCGGCGCAAGGAGGGCGTTTTGCAAGAAATTAACGGCGTGAATAGTTGGCAGATTGGTGCGGTCAAAATTACCCGTATTGTTGAAATGGAAACCGTTGGGGGTAGTCGGTTTATCTTGCCGGATGCCACTCGCGACGCCTGCAAACCGATTGACTGGATGCAGCCGCATTTTATGGACGAGCAAGGTAATTTGATCATGAGCATACATGCATTAGTGGTCGATACAGGTGAACACCGAATCCTTGTGGATACCTGCATTGGCAATGACAAGGAACGCACCATGCCGACCTGGTCGCATTTACAAACGGACTTCCTGCAAAAACTCGAGACAGCAGGCTACCCACGAGAATCTATCGACTATGTGTTGTGTACCCATTTGCACGTAGATCATGTGGGCTGGAATACCATGCTGGTGGACGGCGATTGGGTGCCAACGTTTACTAACGCTCGATATCTGTTCGGAGAGACCGAGTGGAATTATTGGGATGCCAATGAGGATGAATCCACGTATGGCACCGTTATCGCTGACTCGGTCCGCCCTGTAGTGGACGCGGGCTTGGTTGATTTGGTTGCGACCGATCATCGACTGTGTCGAGAGGTTGCCCTTCGATCGACACCGGGCCATACCCCTGGGCATGTATCGGTAAAGATCGAATCGAACGGAGCAAGCGCATTGATCACAGGTGATTGCATTCATCATCCGGTGCAGATGACTCGCACCGACTGGTGCTCTTCGGCGGATTACGATCAATCACAAGGAAGACGCACCAGAGAGAAACTGTTGTCCGAGCTGGTGGACCAAAATATTCTGGTAATTGGTACTCACTTCGCAACGCCCACTGCGGGTCGTGTTAAGGCGCTTTCGAAGGACAGCTATTGGTTTGATG
>MDTA01152576.1_pt1 | contig 10760 bp, 9 predicted proteins | sample 811151 | NCBI WGS metagenome assembly MDTA01 (sample SAMN05326648, study PRJNA326480) | marine metagenome | isolation source: seawater | place: Indian Ocean: South | collected 2010 | reverse complement strand
GGGATCGCCCGGAAACATGCGATTCAAGTTTTTACCATCACCGGGGCTGTAATAAATCGTACGACCCAAGAAAGCGGGCATATTGGCGATATGTACCAGGATTATGGTGCCGCTTAGAGCTGCAGGATCTATCTGCGTTCTCATTGCCTGCAGAGCGGTGATGGGGGGGTACTCATAGCCGTGAATACCGGCAATCAGAGCAAGCACCGGTCCATCACTAGCCCCATGCACAACAGTGACAGGTATTGTGGTGCCTTCGTCCATACCATCGGGCACGCTGATGAATCCTGACACCTGCTCACCTCTAGGCACAGTAATCTCTCCTATGGTGAAGTCGTCAGCGCTAACATAGAGATGTACCGCGCTAAGCATCGAAAACAGAAAAACCTTACTTAACGCTGTCATTATCTGCTCAACCTTCATTATATGTGGTGCCCAAGAAATGTGGTGCCTGAGTCTATCTAAAATCTAGCTCAAGTGATTTCTCAAATTTGGTTTCCTACACTGAGCTTTCAGTTATTACGGAGTCATGAGTTCCATGAAAAAGATATGGGCCAGCCTTTCGATCTTTCTGTCAGCTTCAGTGATGGCACAGGTGACCACTCAATCCATATCCCCGGCTTTTACCCGAGGCTTTGTACTGATCTGTAAGTGGGATCATAACGAAACTCATAGGCAAGTTCGGCTCTATGGTCATGGGGACTACGAAAACACTGACGTGAGAATAATAGAGCGGCACTCAGAGGACATGATTTATCAGACAAAGTTATTTAAAACGGTTTCTGAGGAATCTCCCATCCAGATCAGTATCAGCTTAGAGCGATACTCAGGTCATATAGGATGGAATGAGTCAAACGGGAATACTTACAACGGATATTGCAGACCAGCCACAGAGCGCTTGTTTTAACGTTGAAGACCGCTGGCTGGATGTTGTCCGTTAAAATACGCGCCTTGTAACAAGCAGGTATCTACTGCGATTGGAGAAATGGGGGGGCCTCCATAAAGGAGGGTTCATTCGAGTTGAACCATTTCAGCACCTCTCAATCAGTTTGTCGTGAGAGGAGAACCAACCGGATTATGGCCTTGAGGAAATATCCGTAGGTAACTGTGAGTAGAGCGACTGAAATCGCCGGCCCAAGAGCATTAAAGTCAGAGACATTTGTTGAAATCATCACAGCACCATACAGAGAACCAAGCCATCCGCTTATTACGGCACCCTCTGAAGCCGCCTCTAATCGAGAATCTGAAAATAAAGTGCCGTTTGAGCACAGCACAAAGCCAGATGCTCCGCCGATCACCATTAATAGCGATGCGAGGTCAATGAACGAGGGAAGATCAGTGGTAACAGCTAATGCTGTGATTCCGCAAAAAACAAGAACACCCAAGCATGCATTAATTTTCATATTTTTCCCCTATTTTATTGCGACTTATACTGCTGATAGATCGATAGTCACTTCAAGTTAGTTGAGAAAACTTCGGAAACCTAATTTTCTTATGTGTGAGTGGTAGTGTGGATAGTTTCATCCTCAAAAGTGTCTTCCTAGAGCCAACCGTTGGCTGCGAAAAATCTTAAGCAAATGTGACACGGGTGCCATTAACGATGTTTTTGTTGATTAGAAGTGCTACCGTGGTACTTCACCCCAATCGAGCGGTGCTGTAAAACTATGATGCACTCTGAGCTTGGTTATCGATTGCTTAAAGCCGAACAGGTCAGCCTCGAGAAGCACGTTATTTGGTCATTATCCCGCTGGCGTGTTTATGGCGACAGGGACGACTTCAGAAGAGGTATGGCCAGTTTAGATCAATTGGCTCTAGTGAAGTCTCTTGCTGCAATGCGTGAGGATCTCACCCTTTAACAGCTTCGCTAGTTAATGGAGCAGCCAATATGTTTGACTGTGAGGCTGCTGCATTAGCTTTTTATTTGCCTTCTTCAGATTGCTCCGCCCGTCTCTTTCTTACCTTCATAAAGAAATAGGCATGTGCTACGAATAATAAACCGAAAAGTATAAAAATGGACGCCATGCCCTCAGCGTACCGCAAAACCTTTGGGGATTTAAATCACCTCCTCATGTATCTGTTAGGTAACCACTGCTATCGGACAAATGCGATAGCCCCTGGGGGGGCTATTGTGGGTAATAAATAATTGACGAACCTGTCGCGTTCCAGGTCATCGCAGCATATCTAAATCCAGTAGATCTAGACATGTTTCTTGCGTTTGAGCGCGCTGAGGTGCGTTGCGATAAGACTTTCAAGGACTTTGAATCCCCCGCTAATAATAAGCGTGCCAGTCCAAGTCCGGCTCCGGACGCATCAGATACTAAGTAGGAAAACTTTTGACAACTGGAGTGAAAGAGATCTCTAACCCAAAGCGATCGAAAATTTGTAACACCGTGTGGGGATAATAAATAGTGAGAAGGTCGCGCGTGCGGATTTATTTGTCTGTCGAGAGTGCTCTCAGTATTGAAGTTCCATTCCCAGTCTTGATCAGTACTTACGTACTCCAAATTTGAGGGGTTGAAGTGTTATGAATGAAGTCCAAAGACTCGAGGTGAAATTTAGAGAAGCTTTAGCGTCCGGAGATGCGGTAACCCTGCATGAAATTCACGCTAGAGCCGTAGCTCTCGTCACAAAGCGTAAACGTCCACCTGTGATCGCTGCCAACAAAAAAGCCTATGAGCGACTTATCCGAAGTTACGTGTGTCACGTGGCATCTAATGACACGGGCATACCTTACGTCTTATGGTGGAGAGCGTATTTCGGCGAGGAGACAATTCCGAAAAAGCCTCGACATCCCGTTGGAAGAAGCCGCTCCCACCCGCGAGAGATGAGGAAGCTCTCTGGCTTCACATCACGGCTCTGCAACAAATATAAAATTATGACGTAATCAGTAGACTGAAGAAGAGAGTGGTACATCACGTACCCAAAACGCACCCGTATCCTCTTCGCCAGTTGCTCTTTGAGTTAGATCTAATCACAGTCTTACGGAGCTGGCGTTTTTGAAGGTTGTTTGATCACCAAACCATTTTTTATTACCACTGATACTTCTCGCAGGCGCTTCATATCCGTTAAAGGATTACCCAACACCGCAACAATGTCGGCTTGTAATCCCACGCTGAGACTCCCGATTTCCTCGTCAAGCTCCATGTGTTCTGCTGCGACCGATGTAGCGGATTTGATAGCTTGCATGGGTGTCATACCGCGCTCTACCATAATCTCGAATTGCCAACCTCCCATATCGTGGGGTAGCACACCTGCATCGGTGCCATAAAGTAGCGTTGCACCCGCCGCTACCGCCTTCTCAAATACGACCCGCTGGGCCTCAGTCGTATCGTTATTGCGCTGAATAAATACTTCGGGGTATCCAAGCTCTCTTCCAACGGTATCGGTATATGTCCCGTTATAAATATCCATCGATAGAGCAACATTGTTTTGTACCGCCAATGCAATAGTCTTATCGGAGAGCAGGGAAGCATGCTCCAACGAATTGACACCCGCCAGGATGGCGTCTTGACCTGATTGGTCGCTGTGTACATGGGCTGTGACTTTGGCGCCACGTCGTTTTGCCACTGCTACAACGGCTTCAATGTCATCCTGATGCATCTCGGGGGCACCGGGTTCAGTTCCTGTCGAGAAAACAGCACCTGATGCAATGACCTTCAGAAAGTCAGCACCGTTATCAAGTGCTTTACTGGCTCTCTGTGCGAATTCCTCAGGCGTTGAGGCAATACCTTGTTGTGACTCAGCGGGTATCTGGTCTGTCGGTATCTCTGGGAACATTAGGTCACCACCGCCACCCGATATGGTGAGATAAGGACCGGCCGACAAAATTTTCGGACCGATCGCGTCACCCGCATCAATCGCCGCTTTAGCGATAGACAGCGTATCCGGAAACCAGGCGCCTGCATGTCGAACTGTTGTGAAGCCAGTACGCAACGTAGTCTCGGCGTTTCGTAATATCAATACGAGGTTATCGGCTTGCGTTCGACGAGCATAGACGCCGTAGTCAGCAGCATCCTCCGGATTTGCGTCGAAGTGAACATGGCTGTTTATGAGCCCTGGAAGACAGGTGTAGTCGCTGAGATCCAGATCAACTGCGACAGCCGGCGGACTCTTAGAAATGGAGAAAATAATCCCGTCTCTTATCGTCAGTGTTCGCGAACCCAGTGGGTGGTTTGAGATGCCATCGATTAGGCTGCCGCAAAATACCCTGATTTGTTGCTTTAACAATGCCTCACTGTCGTCAGAAACCCTTGCGGAGGCGGCGGTCATAGTGAGCGCGAGGCAGGCTAACGAGGTTAGAGCGTTTGAAATGATCCTAGAAATTGGCGAGTGCTGATGGGGCCGCATGGTAAGAGATACTAACGGGAGACAAGGCGTCACGAAAGACACTTCTACTCGATCTATCCAGTGATGAGTAGGCATATTATTACTGGCCAAAACTGCGGTAAAAAATCGTTTGCCAGCTTATGCAGATCAATAGTGTCAGAGGTTTGCTCTTGTCCAACTAGGCTGCATGCTCCTAGTTGTTAAGGCTATTCATAAGTAGGTTAAACTCGTGTTTCATTAATAATAAGTCAGAGCTACATGTCGCGCGTCTTTCTCTCAGCCTCCAGCTATGACCTGGCTGTCCCACGAGTAATTCTGTTAACCCTCTTTATTTTTCTTGCCTCGAGCGTAGGTGCAAAACCCTTCGAGCGGAGTGCGCCAGAAGAAGAGGGGATGTCTAGTGTTCAACTTCAGAGATTGTCTCAGCTGGCATCAAAGTACGTGGCAGAGGGACGTGTACCAGGCATGGTCAATTTGGTGATACGCAATGGCCAAATTGTCTATTTCGAGGCCGTTGGTAATCGCGGTGTTGACGAGAGTGCGCCAATGCAGCTGGACGACCTTTTCCGCATTTACTCCATGACAAAACCCGTTACGTCCGTCGCGGCGATGCAGCTGTACGAGCAGGGTAAATTTCAGCTCTCGGATCCAGTAACAAAATTTGTCCCGGAGTTGCAGGGTTTGAATGTACTCAATGAAGACGGGACTTTCAGCCCCGTTGAGCGAGAGATGACGATGCATCAGCTGCTGATGCATACAGCAGGATTCTCATACGGCTTCCATCCTTACAGGGATCCAGTGGATAAATTGTATGTTGCGGCTGACCTTGTGACCTCAAAAGATTTGGAGGCTTTCGTATTAAAACTTGCGGAGCTCCCCCTCAGGTCTCAGCCGGGTGAACTTTATCATTACTCGGTTGCTGTTGACGTTACTGGGTTAGTTGTAGAGCGCTTGTCAGGTCTGCCGCTCGATGAGTACATCGACACAAATATTTTGAAACCACTGCAAATGAACGACACTTTTTTTGAAGTCCCATCAACAAAACGCGACCGCTTCGTTCAGAACCACTTTATTAACCCCGAAACTGGATCTTTGATCAATGCTGACTATGCACCAGCTCCCTATGGTTACCGGAAGGGTGTTGCGCTCTCTGATTATTTCAATGTGTCTTTGATTTCGGGTGGAGCAGGTTTGGTCTCGACCGCGATGGACTATGCGCGCTTTGCCGAGATGTTGAGGCGAGGAGGTACGCTTGATGGCGCACGAATTCTTGGGCCTAAATCCATCACTTTCATGACCAAAAACCATCTTTCAGAACCGTCAATGCATGCTGCTTGGGAACAGATGCCGACGCCCGATATTGGTCGGCCGGGCTTTGGCTTTGGCTTAGGCTTTGGCGTGGTTACCGATGCGGCTGCCATTGGTGTTCTAGGGAGTGACGGTGAATATAACTGGGGTGGAGCCGCTGGAACTATCTTCTGGGTTGATCCGACTGAGGAGCTAGTCGTGGTCAGCCTCATTCAATTAATGCAGAGCCCCTGGCCCCTGCGCGCCGACGTTAAGGTCGCGGTTTACCAGGCTTTGACCGAAATCTACGAGGATTAGGGCGGGTTATCTCACAGCACACTAGCACCGCCTTAGTTCTTAGTTAAGTACCCGGTAGCCTCTGCCACGGAGGCACTGTTTCACCACTCGTTCTGTCTCACGGACACCCTCTTGGGCGCTACGTACACCACCCGCGACCGCCCCAACTCCGGCACCGCGCTCTGCAGAGTTTGGCTCTCGGTCAATAATGGCACCAACGGCACCACCAACAACCGCTCCACCAACCGCACCGCGAGCTATTTTCTCGCCCGTGCGGACTTCATCGGCGTAGGCCTCGCACTCTGCCTTGTCGTCGTAGTAACGGCTCATATCGACGCCTTTACGATCGATAATAGGTTCGTCGACGAACGGGCGATTTCCCGCACATGCTGTGACCCAAAAGCAAAAAACCAAAATAAGAACAACCCGCATATCTACCTCTCAATCGCACGTTTCCTAAATAGTATACGGCGAAGATAAGCGTATCTGCCTATGAACTGAGTCTCTTTTTGAGCGGTCCAAAAGTGACTCATATTGCATAGGCTTCAATTTCTGCAATACTGGATTGTGACAAAATTAACAAAATTTAAGGGTTAAAATGGCAGGTGTTCATCGTGGTATTCGACTTGTACTAGCGGCCGCGGCTGTAAGTTTTCTGTCGCCTCTTGCGCAGTCCGCACAGGTCGTCACCGGGTACTGGAGTGATGTCAATAAGAATGAGTCTGCGGTTAAGGCGTTTCTTTCTCCAAAAGCATCCCAGAATTCAAGTGAAAGTCGCCTGCTCAAACTTGATTTGGTGGAGTTGCGTGACGCCCTTAAAACTGGATCGGAGGTCAACATTATGTTGCCCGACCCATACGGCGGTGCTGTGGAATTTGCCTTGCGGCCCTCGTCGGTCATGCCAGAGCAATTGGCGGCGCGGTATCCGGAGATTCGCGCCTTTGAGGGGGTCGCGCTCCATAACTCCTCAACCACCATACGACTGGAGCTCTCCTCGAAGGGATTGACCGCGCAAGTGCTAAGCGCAGGCAATCGCTGGCTGATAGACCCGGTGGAGGGTTTGAGCCCTGAATTCGCCCGAAGCTACAGGTACTCCAAATCGTTTCACACCAAAGATGAGGCTTTCTGCGAGTTAGATTCCGCCGGTGTGTTCGGAGGCGGTAGTGCTCCCAGTAAGCAGCTTGAAGGCACGACTCGGCTGGCTAGGAGCACGGGGGAATCCATAAAAACCTATAGGCTTGCTGTCGCAACGACAGGTGAATACGGCGTTTACCACGGTGGTACCGCGGCTTCAGCGCTTGAGGCTGTGGTCGCTACTATCAACCGCGTGGACGGTATTTTTGCATCAGAGCTCGCCATACGATTTCAGTTAGTCGATGACAATGATGCTGTTGTGTTTGCGGACCCTGCTACTGATCCCTTTACCGGCAATGATGATGCCGGGACTTTGATTGATGAGTCCCAGGAGCAGATTGATCTGTTAATAGGCACAGAAAATTATGACGTCGGGCACACGCTAAGTACGGGCGCGGGTGGTCTTGCAGGTCTAGGCGTGGTGTGTAGAGAAGGAAATAAGGCATCTGGAGTAACAGGCTCCAGCACTCCTGAGGGAGATTTCTTCGATGTTGATTACGTAGCACATGAGCTAGGCCATCAGTTTGCGGCGTATCACACCTGGAATGGCTCGAATGGCAGCTGCGGGCCGCAACAACGTGGCCCCGATAGCGCCTACGAGCCAGGCAGTGGCTCCTCCATCATGAGTTACGCGGGTCTATGCGGGGCAGACAACATTGCAGACGCCGTTGATGCACTGTTCCACCATCAGTCGTTTGACCAAATAGTTGAGTATACCACAGAGGGCATAGGTTCAGTTTGTGGCAGCGAGGCCGCCTCTGGAAACACCGCGCCACAAGTTGACGCTGGCTTTGACTATGTCGTACCAAAGCAGACGCCACTAGTGGTTGCCGGTTCAGCGACTGATCAGGAGCACGGTTCATTGCTCTACAGCTGGGAGCAGCGTGACTTAGGACCGCAGGCGGCACTAACCGATCCTGACGATGGACAATTTGCACTATTTAGGATGCTGGATTCGGCATCCACACCGGAGCGTTATCTTCCAGCATTGGCAACGGTCGTCTCTGGTACTCCTGATTTGGCCGAACGAATTCCACAGGTCGGCCGTGAGATGACGATGCGACTAACAGTGAAGGATGGTGCTGGTGGTGTTCAGTCCGATGACATTGTGGTCACTGTAGACGGCGATTCTGGTCCTTTTGAGGTCGTTTCACCCAATGGCGGCGAGCAAGTAGGGCGCTCAAAAACGGTCGAATGGGACACGGGCTTCACCGAGCAAGCACCTGTCAGCGCACCCATGGTCGAGATTTATCTTTCCACTGATGATGGCGCAACTTTTGATCAGCTTGTTGACACTGTGGACAACATAGGGTCGGCCAACATCAATTTTCCTGCTGGTATCCAATCTCAAGAAGCGCGTCTGATGATCAAGGGCGCTGACAATATTTTTTATGACGTGTCGGATGCAGCATTCCAGCTGGATTCGGACCGCGCGGTGCCTCCCACGCCCGTTCTGGATCGTGTTGAGGCCGGAGATACGAAACTGACTCTCTATTTTAATGAAGGTCAGCCCAACGGTGTCATCGCTGATACCTACGAGGCCTATTGCGCGAATGCCGTTGTTGCAACTGAAACTGAGTACTCAGTTGAGGTGAATTTTCCTTTCGACGAAAACTCGCCGATTTCAAGTGAGTTACAAATTGAGGACGATAGAAATATTGAAACTGACGGAATTAGGGTGCCTATTAATCTCACCCACAGTTGGCGCGGTGACGTCGTAATCGATCTTATATCCCCACAGGGAACGACAGTCCGTTTGAAGGAGCTTAACCCTGATGACGGTCCCACTCCGGAAGGAGAGGGCGTCATCGAAACCTACCCAATTACTGCGCTACCTGCTGAGTCGCTAGATGCCTTTGTTGGTGAGAATGCCCTTGGCACCTGGACATTGAACGTGACGGACGAGCAGGATCTGGACTCTGGTGAGTTGATCAACTGGGGAATCACGCTTGTTTCGCGGTCTCCGTCTTCCGAGGGCACCGCGTCCGGAGCGTCTTCACCACTTGTGGTTGACGGTCTCATTAACGGCGAGACCTACGATTGTCAGGTAACCCCGCTCGCTGATGGCTGGCCTGGCGAGAGCGTGAGCTTCCCACCGGCAATCCCCGTCGGAGCAGACGGTAATTCACTGACTCCAACCTTTGCTGCCCTGACGAGCACCGCAGATGGCTTCACGGTGCAGGTCAGTAACTACGATGCGCAATTTACGTGGGATGTAGCGACAACGGCAGGCTCCGCCAGCATTAGTGGCACCGGTCTCATTACCGTCATAGGGTTGGGCGCAGGTCAGAGTGCCACTGTCACGGTTACCGCCTCGCGTGTAGGGTTCAATGATGGGGAGGCTGAGATCACGGGTAGCGCCAATGTGGGTGCTGCCCTGACACCCGAGTTCGGGGCAGTAGGTTCGACTGCTGACGGATTTACGGTACAGGTTAGCAACTACGATGCGGCTTACGCTTGGGAGGTGTCTACCTCGGCGGGGAGTGCGGCCATCGATGGAGCTGGCTTGATCACAGTGAGTGACCTAACGCCCAGTCAAAGCGCGACCGTGAGCGTGACTGCTTCCCGAACAGGCTACGAAAGTGGTGCGGCTGAGATTAGTGGCTCGGCGAGTGAGGGAGCAGCCTTGACGCCCGAGTTTGGTGGCGTTGTCTCGACTGCAGATGGATTTACCGTGCAGGTGAGCAACTACGACTCAGGCTTCACCTGGGACGTGACTCCGACTGCCGGCACTGCCTCGATCGGTTCATCAGGATTGATAACGGTAGCCGGCCTAACGTCGGGCCAGAGCAGTGTTGTCACTGTCAGCACCTCGCGCTCGGGTTACGAGAGCGGGAGTGCCGACATTAGTGGCTCCGCGAACGATACGGGGTCGAGCTTGAATATTTCCTTTGCCGTGACCGAGCTTTCGTCGACCGCTTTTGAAGAGGGCGATGGAGATACTGTGGTCCTCGCATTCACTGTTCAGGCCGATGTTGCCGATGCCCAGATTAATGGTCTGACACTCGCCGCAACGGGCGATCTAAACGACGCTAATGAAGTGGGTGCGGTGAAGGTGTTTGCCGATGCCAATGGCGATGGTGTCGCTGACACCTCAGAGCTGGTGGCTGAGGGCATCTACACCACTGACAATGGCAGCGTCACGTTTACCTTTAACGAAGCATTGCCGATTACGACCGAGGCGAGTCAGGTCTTAATCACTTACGAACTTTGAGGAAATAGTGATGTTACTGATGAATCAAATGAAGCAAATCTGTGGTGCGCTCTTCCTTAGTACGGCGCTCGCTGCCTGTGGTGGAGGTGGGGGCGGTGGTTCTGCGCCACCTTCAGGCGGTGGTGGTACAACGCCGCCCCCGCCAACGACAGTAACTAAAAACTTTACGGTGACTGTGTCGGAAATAGATGTATCGCAAACCAGCACCGGAGAGTCGGTGGTGGTTGATCCGTCTAGCGTATCCGGTAGCGGAACGGTGGAAGTAACTCAGTAGCCAGTGGTGGATCTGCTTTTGCCCTTAGGATGGTTGCCTGCTAATTTTGGCAACGCTCTGGGCAGTCGCGAGTAGCTTCCCATCTTCATCCAGAAGCTCTGACTCCATGAAGGCGGTTTTATAGGTCGCTTGGCGAATCCAGCCCTTGGCGTAGACTGGACCTTTACCACCGCGGGTGACCGCGTGGTATCGCGTTGTGACCTCGAGGCTTGAGAGTGCAACAACGCC
>MDTA01018118.1_pt1 | contig 10762 bp, 9 predicted proteins | sample 811151 | NCBI WGS metagenome assembly MDTA01 (sample SAMN05326648, study PRJNA326480) | marine metagenome | isolation source: seawater | place: Indian Ocean: South | collected 2010 | reverse complement strand
ATGAGTTTGGTAATTTATTTTGCTCAAAACATAATTTAAGTTCTTTTATTGCATCTTTAACAGAATATGAAGGAATAAAGTCAAGTTCATCTTCGATTTTTTTTGATGATATATGATATGATCGATTGTCATCGGTTGGAACTTTTTCAATCATCACATCTCTCCCTATTATTTCTCTAACCAAATCACCAATCTCATCTACTTTTAAATTTTCATACCCTGCATTAAAAGTTTGACCATTTATTATTTTGTCATCTGACTCAATTAATTTAATATAAACATTAGACATATCGTGAATATTAATGTTAGGTCTTAGTTGACTGCCACCAAAAATTTTTATTTTTCTTAAGTTAAATGCAAGATTTGTTAATATATTTACTACTACATCTAATCTTTGTCTTCTGGAATATCCACAAACAGTTGCTGGGCGTATAATAACAGTTTGAAAATTACTGTCTGTATATTCTTGAAGTATTTTTTCACACTCTACTTTATATTTAGAATAATCAGTCAATGGTTCTAAGCTAAGTTTTTCATGTACATTTTTTTCATTTTTTATACCGTATACCGAAGAAGAAGATGCATAAATAAATCTTCTTATTTTTTGCTTTGTTGATATCTCTACTATTGGTCTAAAAGAGTCTAGATTAATTGATTTTCCCAATTTTGGGTTCAACTCGAAACTGGGATCATTAGATATGCAAGCCAAATGTACTAAAATTTCATGATTAGCTATGGATTTATAAAGTAAATTTTTGTCTCTAATGTCTCCTTTAATTATTCTCAAATTTTTATGGTTTTCTAAAACGTCTAGTCCGTAAATAAATAGGTCTAATACTGTAACAATATATCCTTTTCTAAGTAATTTAGGAACTAAATCAGCTCCGACATATCCACCGCCACCAATTACAATAACCTTTTTCATTTTAAAGAAAATTCTAAAGATCTTAAAATTTTATTTTTATCAAGAAATTTACTATTACCCATTGTTTCTACAGAAAATGCACCAGCAAATGATCCTATTAATAAAGCTAATTCTTTTGGTGTCCTCACTTTTAAAAGAGGTGAGATAAGAGCTAACATAGTATCTCCAGCACCAACTTTATCAACTAACTTATTAGCAAAGGCAGAGCAATTGTAAACTCTTTTATTTTTTTTTGAAGACAAAATTGCTCCATTACTTCCTCTAGTAACGACTAAATCAGTTATATTTATGGACTCATGTAATTTCTTTGAAAGTTTATGAATATCTTCATTTTTGTCTCTCATTTCATGCCTAAGTTCTGTTTCATTTATAATCATAGCATCTACATTGTTATATTTTTTCATTGTATGAAAACCTATATTAGAAGCATTTACTTGAGCATTTAATGCAAGATATTTCTTTGATCTACATATTTTTTTTGAATTATATTCCGACAAAAATCCATGACCATAATCTGAAACTATAATTAAATCATATTTTTTAATATTGCTTAAAATCAATTTCGCAACTTCATTTTCTTCAGCTGAATTTAGTTTCTGATCATTTAAAGAATATATTCCAAATAACTTACTCTTACTTATATTATCTAAAAAACGTTTTTTTAAAATAGTTGGACTTTTGGTTCTTATTAGGAATTGACTTTTAACATTTTTTTTTAGATTTTTTTTTACAAATTTTTTATAGCTATCAACTTCTCCAAGCATACTAATTAATTTTACCTCTTTGACAAATTCTGAAATATGATTGGCTATCGCGGCAGCACCTCCAAGGTAATTTTTAGAATACAAATCTTTAAAGGCAAGATAAGGTTCTTTACCAGATTTTCCTAAAGCTTCGCAAAAATTATATTGATCTATAATCGTTTCTCCTACGACCAAAACTTTCAATTTTTTAATTTTATTAAAAGTATTTTTGATCATATCGAATGAAAATTTTTTATTTATTAAATTAAGATTTTTTTTTTGTTGTGAATTGAATGTAAAATTTTCATTTATAATCTTGCTAGAGCTAAAAGTTTTTTGATTTGTTGTTCTAAGCTTTCCGCCAAACTTTTCAACTAATCTTCTCTCGAGTATAATATTTTTTGTGCTATCTTTTTTTTCGTGACTATATTCTTGACCTTTAAAATAAAAGTCTGGTTTTAACATTTTAATAACCTTAGTCGCATTTTTAAAATCACTTAAAACAACAAAGTCAACAGGAGCTAATGAAGAAAGCATTTCCATTCGCAGGTTTTGGTTGAAAATTGGTCTATCTTTTCCTTTATTAACGTATTTATCTGATGTAACAGATATAATTAGATAATCTCCATTTTTTTTGGCTTCATAAAAATGTTTTATATGCCCAATATGCAAAACATCAAAAACGCCATGACACAAAATAATTTTTTTTTTTTGTCTCTTTAATAAGTTAATTTTTTTTTTTAAAGTTTCTAATTTAAAAATATTATTTTTCACTTTATATATTTAAACCACTTTCTAGTTGCTTTTTTAATTTTTAAAGGTGTCCAAACTGGTGCTTTCTTCCAATAATGGATATTTTTCAAAAGGATTTCAACACCTTTTTCAATTTTAACTTTAGGTTTCCAATTAAGTTTCTTCTTAACTTTAGTTATATTTGCATATGTTTTAAAAGGTTCTCCTGGTCTTTTTGGTATTTTTACAATTTTTCCACCAATTAGTTTTGCAATATAATTTACTGATACATTTGCACCACTTCCAACATTAAAGATTTCATTTTTAATATTAGAGATACTTGCCTTATACAATACATCAACTACATCACTAATATAAGTAAAATCTCTAGTTTGTTTTCCATTTCCAACTATTGTTAGAGGAGAGCCAGATATTTTTTGTGCTAAAAATGTTCCAAACATTGCTCCATAAGTACCGGAAGTTCTTGATCTTGGACCATATACATTAAATAATCTTAATGAGACAAGATTGATATTAAAAAGTTTTGACCAATGGACCAAAATTTCCTCGCCTAAAAATTTAGTTAATGCGTAAGGATATTTGGGATTTATATCTGAATTTTCTTTTGTTGGAATTTTTTTTGCAATCCCGTAACACGATGAAGACGCAGTATAAATTATTTTTTTAACTTTATTTTCAACAGATAAACTGGCAATGTTTTGTGTACCTAATACATTTGATCTAAAATAAAGATCTGGGTTCTCTATACTTGGTACGATATCAGCTAAAGCAGCACAATGAAAAACCACATCAATATTTTTAAAAAATTTAGCTATTTTTTTTTTATTTGAAATGTCAACCCTGTAAAATTTAACTTTTTTTTTAAACTCTTTTATATTTTCTAATCTTCCTGTTGATAGATTGTCCAAAATGACAACATCAATTCCAAGATTTACTAATTTTTCGCTAAGGTGACTTCCTATAAATCCGCAACCACCTGTAACAATAACTTTTTTCATACAAAATATTAAGAATTCTCTTGTTTTGAAATCTTTTTTCGGTGCTATTTCTTTGAATAAATAACTAAATCTACTAAAAATAACAACATAAATTGATGGATATTTTCTATATGATTATATTTTTTTGAATTTACTTTAAAATTAATCTTGCCAAGCTTACTTAATTTATTTTTACCAGAAAACCCAGTCAATGTTATTAAATAATTCTTATTTTTATTAGCAAATTTTGCTGCGTTAATCATATTTTTTGATTTTCCGCTTGCTGATATCAAAATTAGCATATCGCCTTTATCGCTATAAAAACTTAAAGCCTTCTCGACCCATTTATGATATCCATAATCATTTGAAAAGCACGTTATTAAATCACTTTCATTAAAATTAATGCATCTAATGCCTGCATTTTTTGTTAAATCAACACTAAAATGACTGGCGATAGCTGCGCTTCCTCCATTTCCAACTATCATAACTTTTTTCTTATTTTTTTTTATTTTTAAAATTTGTTGAAAAAATAAGTTTAATTTTTTTTTATTATTTTTATCTACAATTAAATTTTGATATTCATTAAAATAATTGTCAAAAAATTTACTAATATTTTTCATAAGAATTTTTTCTTAAGTTCGTATCTCCATTTTTTATCAAAATTATGATTTTTATCATCGATAAATATATCATAAGATGGTTTGCCAAAAAAAACCTTATGAAATTTAACGTCCCATTTTTTTAATTGCTTAATAGTTAGTTTTTTAGCTGATTTAGTTGCTAGATTAGAATTATCATTATAAGTCCCCATAAATCTTGCAGTAAATATCTTAATAATATAGCCCTTTTTATATAATTCATTTATAGTTTTTATATTATTTTTTAAAGGTTTACTTGTTTTATAATTATTTTTTTTTGTTTTACAAATAACATTATCTAAATCAAAACAAAATATTTTGGTTTTCATGAAATCGCTTCTAAATATTGTTTCAAAAATTTTTTATTAAATCTATCAATAGTAATATTCTTTTCTAGATTAAAAATTCTTTCTTTATAATTACTATTTTTTAAATTTTCCTCACAAAGTAAAATTTTAGGATGCTTTGTTCTTACTAAATTTTTGCCTAAAGTTATTTCTTCAGACAATTTTTCTCCTTTTTTTAGACCAATAATTTTAATTGGAATATCTCCTTTAATATTTTTGCTGTCTTTTAATGTATTGCCACTAAGTAAAATAATTCTTTTTGCAATATCGAAAATTTTAATTTGTTTTCCCATGTCTAAAGCAAATATTTTTAAACCTTTTTTTGTCATGAACGAAGATTGTAAAACTAATTCTACAGCTTCCTCCACAGACATAAAATATCTTTGTACTTTTTTATGAGTTAGAGTTAACTGTTTATTTTTAGAGAGCTGATCAAGAAATATTGGAATAACTGAACCACTTGAACCAATTACATTTCCAAACCTCACAATAGTAAAAGATGTTTTTATTTTTTTTGAATAAAATTTATAATAATCATTTGTTAAAATTTCGCCTATTTTTTTTGTATAACCTAGGTTACTTTTTGGATTTACAGCTTTATCAGAACTTATAAAAACGAACTTTTTAACATTTTTTTTTACACTAAGTTCTATAATTTCTCTTGTTCCAAAAATATTATTTTTTATTATTGAATATATATTTTCTTCTCCAAAATTTACATGTTTATAAGCTGCTGCATGAAAGATTAGATCAATTTCTCTTTTCTTAAAGCTATTGAGAATAAAATTTTTATCAGAACAATCTCCTAAAACTGGTATTATTTTGGTTAAGAAAGTCTTTTTTAAATCTTTTAATTTATTAATTGTTTTAAAAAGGTTTATTTCAGAATTATCTAAAATATAAAGAGTTTTAGGTTTAAATCTAAATAATTGAACGCAAATTTCACTTCCTATTGATCCTCCTCCTCCAGTAACTAATATCGATTGATTTTTAATTTCTTTAATAAATAAATTTTGATTAATATTAGATTTAGGCCTATTTACAATGTCATAAAAATTCAATTTTTTTGGTAAATTTTCTCTATAAAAGTTTGGTATATTAGTTTCAAATTTCTCTAAGTTTATAATTCTTACATTTTTATCTTTTAAATTATCAAAAATTTCTTCAATCTTTTTTTTTCTTAAAATTTTTGGTGCTATGAATAAGTTATTAATATCTAATTCTTTAATTACTTTATATAAGTTCTCTTTTTTATATATTTTTATCCCATTTATCTCTCTTTTTTTAAATTCATTATTAATATCTATAAATCCAAGAACTTCATTTTCATAACTTAATTGTCTAATGTTATTTAGTAAGTCAACCGAAGATTTATTTATGCCAAGAATTAAACTTTTATCTTTTTGTTTGGTTTTATTATTTTTTATTTTTAAGAAGAAATTTATAATAATTCTATAAGTTATAGTAAAAATAGCGATGAATATTGGAGCAATAAATGATATCGATCTTGGGAAGTATATATACTGATAAACTATAAAATTGATAATAATCAAAAAAAATTGAAAAATTAACAAAGATTTAATTATTTTAATAATAGAGTAATAATCAAAATATCTGATTAGAATTTGATAAATATTTGAATAAATAAAAAAAATAAAAAATAGGGTAAAAAATATTATAAATACAAAAATGTTTATTTCCCAAAAATTAACTATTTTTTCAAGTCTTAAGGAATATGAAATCGATACAGATAAAATAACCGATATAACATCTCCTATAATAAGAATGATTTTTTTATTTATGTTATTTAATTTGTTCTTATTCAATGTTTGATGTCCTTTAGATTAATTGCAACTAAAACTGTTTTCAGAATTATTTTTAAATCAAAAAAAAGGCTTCTGTTTTTCATATACTCGTTATCATAAAAAACTTTTTTTTTTAATGTTATATTATCCCTTCCATTTATTTGAGCAAGACCAGTTAGACCAGGTACTAATTTATTAATACCTAATTTTGTTCTTTTTTTTATGAGTTCTTTTTGATTGAACAATGCTGGTCTAGGCCCGACAATAGACATGTCACCTTTTAAAATTGAAATTATTTGAGGTAGCTCATCTATACTAAATTTTCTTAGATATTTTCCTAAACTTGTAATTTTATTTTTTTTATTAAATTTTGAAGTTTCAATTTCTGGAGTATTTACATCCATTGTCCTAAATTTTGGCATTAAAAATATTTTGTTATTTTTGCCTATTCTTTTTGAAACATAAAAAATAGGTCCAGAGCTTTCTAATTTTATAATAATTCCAACTATTAACATTATTGGAAGAAAAATAGTTAAAAGCAAAATACCAAATACTAAGTCAAATATTCTTTTCAATTATTTTTAAATTTAATTAATAGAAATAAAAATATAATATAAAATGAAACGCATCCAAGTAACACATATATTTTGTTATTTACAAAATAATATAACAAAATTGATAATATTATTACGAGCTGAGGTATCAAGAAGGTAAATAAAGGAGAGGTTCTTTTACCCAACAAATGATGTAAATGATTTAAATCTCCTTTGAATGGATGTTTGCCTTTATATATTCTGTATAAAAATAGCCTAAACATATCAAGTCCTGGCAAAATCATAATAATAAATATTTCATCGGGGATAAAAATATAACTATAATTATAAGATTTGATGAATATGTATGATATTGTAAAAGACAATAATTGAGTGCCTGAGTCACCTAAATAGGCGCGATTTTTAAAATTGTAGAAAGATATAAAAATTAATGACAAGATTAAAATAATTGATAATGAAACAAAAACATCTTTAATTATAAATATTGAAAAAACTATGATCGAGTATGAAATTACTTGAAGATTAATACCGTCAAACATATTTAAAGCATTTATAAAAAGCAAGAAACACAGAACTGTAAATACATAAGAAAAAGACCTTAGCTCAATTAATTCATGTAGAAATGAAAATTTTAAGACAGTAATCACTAAACTATCATCCAGAAGAAGTAAAATAGAAATAATTAAAATATTATATATTAATTTTTGATTTGCTGAAAATTGATATTTATCATCATATAAACCAATTAGATAACAAGTTGAAATTCCAAAAATTAATGTAAAAAATTCTCTTGTATTAAATTGAAAAAAATTATCAAAAAAATTTATCGGAAAAAAAATATTTAGAAAAAAAAAATAAATTAAATTAAAATATAGAATTGTTCCACCAATTAGTGGTATTTCTTTTTTTTGAAATTTTCTAATACCATCTTGTTTGTCAAAAATATTAAATTTTTTTGTAATTTGATTAAAAAATAAAAATAGAAAAAAATTAAATAATATAAAAAAAATTATTATATGCTCATACATAAAATTTTTTATTTTTTATTAAATATAATAAAAAACCCAATGGATAATAAATCAATATAGATAACCAATTATTAAATAAATTACCAGATGGTAAAAAAGGGAAAAAGTTTATGAAATAGCATGATAATAAGCAAATTGATGATGTAGTTAGTTTCTCTTTATTGCTAAAAAAGGATTGAATTGTATTTTGAAATAATAAAAAACTTATATACAAAAAAATTGATAGTAAGGTAAAAAAACCAAAAATACCTAATTCACTTAACATTTGTGCATAAAAATTATGTGGGTGCGTCGTGCAAGCATTATTTGACAAATAATTTTCAGGTTTTGCGCAATAATATCTAAACATTTTTATACCATGACCAAATATTGGTTTTTCTTTAAACATTTTTAATGAAATTTTATAATGCCCTTCATACGTTTCGCTAAAAATTACAATTCTTTGGCTATCACTAGATAAACCAAGTTGATTTATTGTTGTAGTTATCATGCGGTTTTTAATTCTTTCGTCAGAAAAAATAGCGATAGAAGATACTATTAAACAAATAAATCCAGATATAAAAATTATTTTTCTTAATTTTTTTGATGTCAAAAATAAAATAAAGATATTCAAAAATATCAGAGCTAAAGAGGTTCTTTCTCCACTTAAGAGAACAATCGTAAAAGAAATAATAATCAATGCAATAATCACATATTTTTCTTTTAGAAATCTTATCTGATTTTTTTTATAAATGACAAAGAAAAGAGTTAATGGAAAAAGTCTTGCCACATAACTACCTAATACCTCATCATCTCCAAAAAACGATGTTAATCTGAAATTCATTTTATTTTCATAAGATTGACCAAAAATGTTGACTGAAAAAATAAGTTGAAAAATGGTGTCAATAAATAAAGCTATAAATATTACCAAAAAAATATACTTTAAATAGTTAAAAACTTCAGGTTTTTTTTGTAAGATATACAAAGTAGCTATAGAAAATAATCCAAATCTTATATAAGTGGAGGAATTTTTAAGAGAAGGTACAACTTTTTCTGAAGATAAAGATACTGATATAATAATTAAACAAAAAATTATAAATATAATAAAATATTTATTTTTAATATAGTTATATTCTTTATTTTTAATCATTAAGTAAACAAAGATAAAATTTATTATAACCAAAAATAAATCAGGGATGAATGGACCTGTTATTATGCCAATAGGAATAAGACATAAAATTATAGAAGCAAAATTTATTAATTTGTAATCTGGAATTGATTTTATCATTTAAAAAAATATTGAAAAATTTTTAATGGAAACCTAAGGAGAACAAATATTAAATTTGAGTAAATCTCATTATTTTTTAATGATAACATAATTTCTTTTGTTGAGACTATATTAGATTTTATCGATCTGGAACTTTTTCCACCAGAATTCATAATTACAAATTTTTCTTTAATTAATTTGTATTTGATTTTATGCTTCAAGATCAATCTAACATACAAATCAAAATCACTAGCAATGTTATAATTAATATTATAATAACCATATTTATTGTATACGTCTCTTTTTATAAATGTAGATGGATGGGGTGGTGAGTAACCAAATTTCATATACTTTGGTTTAAAGCTCTTAGCATCATAAATTCTTAATATTTTTTTTGTATGTTGATTTTGAATCACAGTGTCACCTATCAACATTTCTAGATCATTAAATTTTTTAAAGTTATCATAAACGTTACTTAGTACATTTTTATCGTAATAAGCATCATCAGAATTTAAAACTGAAACTATTTCTCCTGTTGAATTTTTAATTCCTTTATTGATAGCGTCGTAAATTCCATTATCTTTCTCGGAAATATAAAACTTTATGTATTTTCTATATTTTTCTATAATTTTCTTTGTATTATCATGAGAATTTCCATCAACTATAATATACTCAAAATTTTTATTAGTTTGAGAAAGTATTGACAAAATCGTGTTTTCTAATGTTTTCTCACTATTACGACATACAGTTATAACTGAAATTTGCATTTCTAACTTCTAGATATTATCCAATTACCCAATACTAAATTATCCATCATGGTTCTTTCAAAACAATTTATTGCCTCTTCTGGTTTATTAACTATTGGTTCGTTTTCATTAAATGATGTGTTCAATAAAATTGGTACTTTTGTCAAGTTATAGAATTCTTGGATTAATTTAAAGTATCTAAGATTATTTGTATTTGTTACTGTTTGGAGTCTACCAGATCCATCTACATGAGTTATTCCAGGTATAATCCCTCTTTTATTTTTTTTTATCATATATACTTCGCTCATGAATGGAACATCAGAATCTATTTCAAACCAATCCTTTGTGTAATCTTTTAAAATAGAAGGCGCAAAAGGTCTAAAGCTCTCTCTCCTTTTTATTTTACTATTAATAATATTTTTAATTTCTTTATTTCTGGGGTCAGCTAAAATTGATCTGTTGCCTAAAGCTCTCGGACCCCATTCCATTTTTCCTTGATACCAACCAACAATTTTTTCTGAAGCTATTAATTTTGCAACATATTTGAACAACTTTTCATCTTTGAAATATTCTATTTTAAATTTACTGTTTAGCTCTTTCTTTTCAATTATTTGATGAATTTTTTCATCTGTAAATGAATTACCTAAAAAAGCATAGGATTTAACTTTTGGTTCCATTTTTAAATTATTTTTTAAAAAAAAAGAAGCTGAACCAACTGCTCCACCTGCATCACCTGGGTTTGGTGAAATATATATATTTTCAAATTTAGTGTTCTTTTTTATTTTACCATTAGCAACTGAATTCATTGCGCAACCACCTGATATAGTAAGACTATTCAGCTTAAATTGATCATAAACTTTATTTAAAAGATGAAAAAAAATATCCTCATAAACTTTTTGCACTGAACAAGCTAAATCAAAATGATACTCTGTGATTTTTTCATTTTTATTTCTTTGATGGCCAAATAATTTATTTAATTTACTTGTAAATAAATTTTTAT
>MDTA01126017.1_pt1 | contig 10763 bp, 16 predicted proteins | sample 811151 | NCBI WGS metagenome assembly MDTA01 (sample SAMN05326648, study PRJNA326480) | marine metagenome | isolation source: seawater | place: Indian Ocean: South | collected 2010 | reverse complement strand
CAGGAGCATCGTTACCTTTTCCTGTTCCGTTAGTCCATGAAGACGATATTGGGTATGCTTCAATAGTATAAGATGAAGGTAATTCAGTTGCATTAGCTAACGAAAGGTGTATACTAGCTGAAATGCTACCTGTTATAATATTATCTACTGCATGAGTAATGTCTGTAGATCTAAACTGAATTAACGTTCTTTTGGTTCTTCCTACTGCTGGATCTGTTGGGTCAGGGTAACCTGCAATCTCTACAATTTCATCCAAACCAGCATTACCGTATAAGCCTGCTGTTGTAGGTTTACTGTTTATATACGTATCCTTCTCAGGAAAAATTCTATATATTGCCATTTTATATTGCTGTTACTCTTCCTTTAATATCTAAATCAGGAAACTTTACTTCAAAAATACAAGGGTCATAAGATGGGTAAACTATATTATCTTTTGTAGCTCCTTCTGTATCGTAAGCATATCCTGAGTAATTACCTCCAGCTAAATTCTTTATCTTTATATCTTTAACTGTTTGAACTCCTTTTACTTTATCTAAAGCAGTATAAAGTTCTGATAGATTTATAGGCTGGTTTATATTTCTTTTTGTTGTCTTAAAATAATCTTTAAGTACTTGGGTACATCTTGTTAATACTTCTCTTGAAGCATAATTAGGTAGTGTAAGTACTTCATATTTTACTTCTAAATTTACTACAAATGCATCTTTTATATCTAATGCATCAGTTATCATCATATACTGTGATAAATATTTTCTTAGGTTTTCTTTTAGTGTATTAGATGCTGTTGTTAATTTACCATCAACATCGTATGCTAGTACATATAATGATAATGCTAAAGGATTTTTATCTAATACGCTTCTATCTGAATTAGCTAATAATTCTCTAGTTACGTATGCTTTAGCTATTGCACCAAATTGAGAAGGCATTGCTAAAGCTCTTACGGTATAATCATCAACTGTAACTGTTCTACCTTGTTCTGCAAAAGAACGTAATGCATTTTGTCTTAATTCTTCAACCGTATCTCCATCTTTACCTCCTGTTGCAGCTTTAGGGTTGTTGAATGCTAAAGTACTTACTTTACTATCATCAGTTGCAGTTATAGTCCCTAAACTAGTTTTGTTAGTTACAGTATTAGAAGGAACGTTACTACCTACTCCTCCTCCTGTTAAGTACCTTATAGTTAAAGTTGTATTAGAAGGAGCTAACCCGTATGTTCTAGAAAATAATACGTTAGATGGATCATAAGCTATATCAATAGCATTAACTGCATCTTGACTTCCAAACTTAGTAAGTAAAGTGGGGTCAGGTAGGAAAGCTTCATCATCAGCACTTATTATACCAGAACCAAATTGTATTTGCAAAATACCTGTTGACGTAAATCTTGTTACAAATCTTCTAGGTACTTTAGTAAGTTGAACAGTACTTTTAACTAACTCATTATATGAGCTTTGATTATTTTTTTCTAAAAATATAGTGTCTTGACCCAAGAAAGGTACCTCATAATAAATGTTACCATCACTATCGGTAATATCTAATACTCTAATTATATCATCTGCTTCTATTTCAATGGTCTTAAATTTTTCAGCTGAACCAATTGCTTCAGTTTTAGTATTAACAGTACCTGAATATGCTTTTACGGTCTTTTTAAGTTGAAATACAGAAGGTAAATTTGTACCTGAATCTATAGTCGTTATAGTAACTTCAGTCGGATCATAAGAACTACTAAATTTAAAGTCTATAGATGAATCTATAATAAAATTAGTATCATTAGTGTCTGTTGCTCCTACTATAGCTCCACCAGATATAAATAATGCTTGGTCAAAGTCTGGTGTATCTCCCCCAGTTATAGGATCTACCTCTTGAGTAACTTCTAATTCAACTTCTGATGCAGTAGTTACTTTAGGTCTATACCCCATCATATACGCCATGGTATATAGGTTTTGAGGATTTTGAGCATGTTGTAAAAACGTTTCTTGTAATTGAGTATCTTGGTAAAACGATAGAACATCACCTACATAAGATGCCATTTCAATAAACATCATACCTGGAGCTGTAGCTGAAAAGTCATTATAGCTATCAGGAAAATATTGTTTGGCATACTCAACAAGTTGCGTTCTAAAGTCTGAAAACTCTCTATTGATATATTTTATGTCTCGTTGTTCAGCCATTATTGTTCAAAATTTATTACTAATTCGTCTTCTATGTTAGTTTCTTTTACTCTATAAGACATTGAAAACGAAACAGTGTTGGTATCTGGGTCTCCTATGGTTTGAATTTTATCCACTGCAACTCTTGGAAAGAAAGCTTCCAAGTCGGCCTTGATAAGTGCATCTATCTGTGCAACTTTCGATTCTGTTAGTTGATCGAATAGTAACCTTTGTAAACCATTCCCGAATGTAGGGTTCATATACCTTTCACCTTTACCGGTAAGAAAGTAATTTATTAAATTATTCTTTATTGCTTCAGCTGAGGTAAATGTTGAGTTAAAGACAGCTTTACCGCTAAACGGAAGTTTAACGCCTATTGCAACTCTTGGTTTCAAATCTCTAGGGTCTATCTTTTTTATCTCAAATGCCATTATACTCCTCTAGCTTTATCTTTTTTATATGATGCATCTAAAACTGATTTAGCTTTAGAAACAAAATCTAATTTGCTTATATCTATACCAGGCATAGGACCGGCATTTTCAGTCATACCCATTTGAGCACCCATTGATGATGCAAAGTTAGGTTTTTTAACACCACCTTGTGAAAAGTTTTTAGCATCTTCATTAGACATAGTTGCTGCTGTATGCTGTAGCATTTCATCTAATGTAGCACTTTTTCCAACAGACCATCTTTTAGGTTGTCCTTTTTTTACTGCTTGGTAAACGTTTGTAGGCTTTTTAGTTTCAGGAGTACTAGCAATTTTTACTGCTTCTGTTAACATGTCTTGTAACTCCTCCTTAACTGCAGCTCTTACTTCTTCTCGTATGATTTGTCTTAATTTATCGAGTTTCATATATATAAATAGTTTAGTTATGGAAGTTGATTATCTAATCTAAATTTAAGTTCGTCTATCAAAACTTTTGTATCAGAACTAAAGGATTTAGGGCCTTTCAATATTTCTACTCCAAACTTATCTATAGCTACTGCAAATCTTCTAGGAGCTATACTAGGAGAGTCTTTATCTAACCTTATTTTAAGTTCGTAAACTTCTCCATTTGCAGCAGTATAAAAATTATCTGGGTTGCTTAATCTTTGATCTTCAGTTTCTCCTTTGAAGGCATTAAATATGTCTCCTATGTCGATTCCTTCTTTATCTAATTTTTGTAAGGCACCTAATAAATCGTTTTCTGCATTATCAGCTATTTCTTGTTTATTTTTTGTACCATTTGCACTATTGTTTTCGTAAAGATCTCCATCTCTAGTAAAATCTAAATCGTCAAAAAGATTAGGACCTATTTCGCTAAATATATATCTACCGTCTTTTATGATACCTAAAGCTTGTAATCTTTCATTAGTTATTCTACCTTTGGCTACTTCTCTTTTAAGTACTCCTTCTAACCTACATCCATTTGAAACTATATTTATCCTGCCTAATATTTTGGTATACATACCTATGTTGTCAGCCGGGCTCTTTAATACTTCGATTATACCTTTTGAATCATCAGTACCTTGTTTTATTTTTTCTTTAAACTTATGTAAAAGGTCTGTTTGTACCATAGAAAAACCTACAGGTAAACCAAAACCAGGAGGTACTGATTGAGGTATGGGTAATTTTAAAACAAGTCTTCTTATTATATTAAAAACTCTTACTAACGTAAGTATAGTTTTTGCTATTTTTTTAAACTTATTTATCCTTATACTTATATTACTTATACTGCTGGTAACAGAATTAATTCTTTGTTGTAATCTTTGAGTCTCTTCCAAAGGTGGGCATGAGCTTCTTCTCACTTTTTGTATACTGTCGTTAACTAAATCGTATACTTTAGCCGTAGCAATATCTTGAACAGCACCAATTTGTTTTGCTACTCCATTTACTATAGTAGATTCTTTTATATTAACGTAAGGCATTACTCAACAAATACTTTTTTAGATGATAATAACTTAATTTGAGTTTTTAATTGTTTCATACCTCCTAGTAGTGCAGTAGAAGTTGCTACTGCTTTTGCTACATAAACTGGAGGTGGTCCTGGTTTACTTAAAGTTTTTAGTAAAGTTTCTAAATTATCTACTAAAGTAGTTAACCAATCTTGAGTAGTCTGACCTAATAGTACAGGTTCATCTTCTCTTTTCATAGCTACAAAACCTAAATATATTTTCTTTCCGTCTATAGATATCATATCATCACCGTCTAAATGAACTTCTTTTGAAGCTAATCCTATATAATCTTTAGCAGCAATAAATGCTCCTTCGTCTTTAGCGTTAAAAAACAACCTACCTCCATTCACTACTACTTGATCTCCTTTGTATACAGCAGCTAAATCAGCTGGTTCTTCCCATGATGCTGCATTAGTGTTAGCTTCTTCTAAAGGTACTTCATGATCAGATACCATATAGATAGAAGACCCGTCTTCGTTAATATCTTCGGATGATAATGATGTGCCATCATCAGGTTCTTTCATTTTATTTTTTATAATAACAAATGGAGAACCGTTATTACTATCATCAGTTAGAGTATTGTATTGATGCTTAGTTCCACCTAATCTAATAGTGTTTCCATGTCTACCAGATATAAGTATATCACCAGGATAGGTTTGTAAAGGAGCGACAGTATCTACCTCTTCGAAATCTTCTCCTAGATCAGCAGCACCAGTGCCTGATTGTAAAGTATCTGGGTATGCATTATGATGAGGGTGGTTCCAAATATTAACTATTGAAAACCAGTAATTTTTAGTTTGTAAGGAATTAGCTGCTCTATTTTCAGAAGGTAGTGCAGTAATAATTACTATTTCATTTTTTAGAGGTACGTTTACTATATTAGTATTTCCGCAATAGGCAAAAGGTAATATTGCATCTTCATCTTCCGAATGTGCTTTATCTAAAGGTCTATACCTTATTCCGTTTATAGATTGAGATCTACCAAATTCATCCCAGTAAGGACTAGATTCATCTAATACCACATCAACAACTCTTCCAAACTTAAAGGTAGGTGAAGCACCTGCTCCTTTTGCTGCTGATACGGCTTTGGCAATTACACCTCCTCCAAAATTAATCATCTTCTTCGGTATCTTTATTTTCTATTTCTGTAATCTCTTCTTTTATTTCATCTTGCTCATCTAAAAGATCTTGTAATTCAGAGAAGTCAAACATATCACTTCCATCTCCTTTAGCTTGAGCTGTTTCGATTCTTTGTACTATAGTTGCAAGTTTAATGAGTGCTTCATCATTCTTTACACCTATTTCCATATACTCTTTTATCATAGGTACTATCAATGTAGCATCTCCTATGTTTTCGATTAATGGTTTTAACTCTCCTATCAAAGCTTTTACTTGAGCTCTGGTGGTTGTTGAGTTATTATGAATCTCAGAGAAGAGATCAGATAGAGTCTTACCGTCAAATATTTCTTTATCTAAACTCATGTCTTTAGTTTATTATAAATAGATCAGCGTAATTTATTGACGATTAAACCTTGGTCATAAAGTTTTTGATACTTAGCTTTGAAGTCATCTTTAAGTATATTGATTACTTTGGTTAGTGAAGGAGTTTCACAATCTGTCATCTCTCTTATGTAGATATAGAGAGCTTTCTTTTTGAAGATATCTAAATCGTTTCTAGTTCTAAAAATAGTAAGTACTGCGTCTGCTATCTTTTTATCTGATTCTTTAACAAAAGTTTCATCTAAAGTTTCGTAAGTACTTTCAACCCATCTATCGATAAAAGCAGATAATGTTATTCCTGCTTCTTCTCCCATCTTATTAGTTAGTTTAGGGTCATAAGATTCTTCCATTTCGGAGAAACTACCTATTTGCTTTAGTCTTTTATAGTTTTTATTGTTATAGTTTATTAACCAACGTTTAACTATGGTACCAAAGTAAGAATATGCCTTAGCTCCATTAGTAGGATCAAACTTCATAATCTTTTCTTCTAGTAATATAGAAACTAATTCGTGTTTTAAGTCTTCTATCTTTTCAACATCTGTGTAATAGAACTTAAAAGTGTGTATAATATTTTCTGCTAACTTATAAAAAGGTAAGTAAATGTGATCAGTAAAAATTTTAGCTCTATAGTCTGGGTCTTTCGACTCATTGTACTTAACTATATATTCTTCTGTCTCTTTTGTAAAGTAATTAGCTTTGCTTTTCTTCCTGGGCATTTGTTAATCGGTCTAGTTCATCTTGAACTGTTTTCAATTGTTCGAAAAAATAACCGACCTCGTCATCTGACTCAAAAACCCCACGTTCGTCAAGTTGATTAAGGTGCTTTTTTGAATCTGCTAATGTATTCTGAATAGTACTAAGGGTGTCTTGTAATTTTACGACTTCATCCTCGTATTTCTCCACTTTGATTAGTAGATTTCTTAAAATATAAATAAAAATAATAAGAGTACCAACTAAAACTCCGGAAATAATGTTATATATTGAAAAAACTTCTTGCATTTATAGATTTTTTAGTGTTTTTGCAAGTCCGTCCGAAGAATTGACACGTTTTCCTGTAGTAGCTTGTGTCTTTTTCACCTTACTTTGTTGATATCCTTGTAATCCTACATTATTATCGTACTCAACCTGTGAAGCTAAGAAATCTGCTGTATGTAGAACCTTTATAATATTAGTTTTTTGTCTTGATGATGGGTTATAACTGAAAAAATAAGCTTTATTAGCATCATCAAACACACCATCATGTAATCTTATAGCTAAAAACTCTTTTTTGGTTACCTCAATACCGAATTTCTGTAGTACAAACAAAGAACGATCTGGAATTAGCATAAAATCTAACTCTGGATTGTTTGTATACATCTCTGCTAACTTATCTTGTCTCCATTTATCGGTCTGAGGTAGGTAATTCATCTTATCTCCATCACCTAATTTACCTAAGTCGTGAAATAATGCGGCAAAGACAAGTTCTTCTTCGGTGAAATCAATATCTCCACCCATCTCTTTGTATAACCTCATTTGCTTCACCGCATATTCAACAACTCTATTGACGTGGTCAACATACCCACCCGGAAAAGCATTATGGTACCAAGTTTTACCACTAGCTGGAGCTAGAGCATACTCTTCTTGAAATGAATCGATCATAGATAATACCTTATCCTTACGGTCGGTAATATAAGTTTCGACTATTTTTAAGTGCTTTTCGTAGTTTTTTTGGATTTTATCCTTCGTCAATGACATATTTTATTAATTTATCTATTATTAATATATATTTATATACTTATATATTATCTTTTATCATATATCTTATATATTCTAATAATATAATTAAGATAATACTTTTTTTTCAAAGAATCAACTATTCTACAATAAATTTTGCTAAATAATCTTCCTTGGTCTGGGAGTACATACCTGCATCCCATTGTACTTTCATTGCAATAGTAATAGTATCACCTATCATCTGTGGAATAAATGGTCCTAATACTCTTTTAGACTGCATTGCATTACCTACTTTCTTAAAATATATGGTAGTAGGTTGTGCTATATTGACTTCTATACCTTCAAACTGACTAAGACTTATGTCTTGCCAACCTACCGGTAACGGACTACCTGTTTGATTCCAATCTCCTGTAAAAGGTCTAAAGATAGGAACCGTCATAACTAAAGAATCTCCTATAATCCATGACGTATCACTATCAAAATTAGCTCTTACTACTGATTCTTCGTTATACCTAAACTCCGGAATAACTTGAGATGCTCTAACATCAACGGAAAAGTACGGAAGATACTCTCTCGACCAATCTAACGGTACATGGTAATATCCGTTTGAATCAGGTGGCATAGGAAATAGGATAGCAGCATCGCACTCGCCGTTGGTGCAAATGTAGGAAGGGGATAGGTCGTCTTTTTGACAAGATACGGCTATCGCCGCAGCGCAAAAAAGCGCAAGTCCCCACGAAATTTTTTTTCTAAACATAATTTAAGTATATATTATCAACTTCCTTTTGAATATCCAGAACGACCTTATTATGAAGATCATCGTATCCTCCCGAGGTAACAACCCCTAGAGTATCATATAATGATATTGTAAGATCAATCTGTGTGCCATCTATATCGGTTCTAAAGTGTAGATCATTACTTTCGTAATCTGATATGCTATATGGATATAAATGGTTGAGTCTCTCTAGGAGCAAAGCTCTAGTCTGGATAATATCAGAAGACTTTGAATACCTCTCCATATTAAAATAACTTCAATTGGTTATCTACCTTTTTACTATCAATCTTATAAGCACCTTGAATCTTTCTTGTAGGTAAGAACTTATTTGAATTCCAATCCATTACCTCTCCATCTTTAACAGTTAAAGCATGCTTGGCAACAGTTACTATATAAGTACCTTTAGGATGACTCTCTATAAAAGATTTAAGAGTCTTTTGTCTCAATACTTTTTCTCCATATAACTTATATACGTTCTTAGTATCTTTATTACCTAACACTGATACGCTATAAGTATTATCACCTATAGTCATACCATTCATCTCATAATTTAACATTTGAGCTACTATATTCTCATTAGGAGTACCTTTCTTATCAGGTCTACCAAAGCTAGACTTAGCTTTCTCATGAGCAGTTTCATAAGCACTACCAGTAGCAACAGCTAATGCTCTAACAAAACAGTCATTTTTTTCGTTTTTTGCAAGATTCGAATCAAAGGACGAATAAGCCTTATTTACATCTAAATACATAACCTTTATTTTATTAATTATTATACCTTAATATAGGTACTTTTCCCTTGGGAAACAACTTTTCCGGTAAGTATTTTAGGATTCTAATGCCGGAACTCTATAAGATTCTAGTAATTCCACGTATTTCTTTATAGTAGAACACTTTTCATACTGTTCTAAACCTTCATAATAGTACATTAACCCTTCTAGCATATAGATATTATGCATTATTTCATAAGAATCACCTATTTTGAACCTATCTTCAAATTTACTAGCATCGATTCTTTCAAGATATTGTAGTAATTTATTGAAATACTTGTATTGTATAGCTTTTCTGGTTGTTTTATACTGCTTTGGGTATTGATGCATATACATTTGATCCATGATCTTGTAGTTTTCTAACCCTCTTACAACCATATTCATAAGTACATAAGGGTTTTTCAACGTATCTTCAAGATTGTGCTCTTTGTAGATATGTTCATCACCTTGTTCAAAGATAGAAAACAATGTATTTTTATCGAGCTTATGCATATATCATAAATATCGAAAAATCTCCCCGAAAAAAAAACTTGGATTTAGTAGTTTCTTAACCAAAAAGTTCTTATATTATTTATATATGTTTGGATTAGCTGCAATATCATATACTATAGTCTTTGTATTCTTTACTTTGTTTAAAGATCACATTATTAATATAAATTTTCCGAATACCTCCGACGAGAAAAAGTCTTATATTAATCAAAGATGGATGTTATTTTATGTAGCAGGTTTGATCATATTGTTTTTCTATTACTGAGATGAAAGATAATAGAATGGGACTTATGGACTATGTAGTATTATTCCTCCTTTTACTACTATTTGTTTTTGTTGCAAGTTGTTATTCTGATAGATCTGAAATCATATGTAATGAAATCTATCAACCTGTATGTGTTGATGGTAAGACTTATCCTAATGCTTGTTATGCACAAGCTGATGGATATAGTAATAGTGATTTAGTATTGTGTGATGATTGATCATTTGAAAAAATATCTAGGTTGGTATGTATTGATACCTTCTATCTATCTAGGTTTTGTAGAAGATGGTTTTATGTTCTTTGTAGCATTAATTGTACTTCTTAAGATGCCTCCATTTAACTGGGTAGATAAAGGATTTGATTGGTCTGCAAAAGTTGGGCAAAGAATTAGAGCAAGAGTTGATGCCTATAGAGCGACTAAGTCACCTATTATCAGTAAATTGATATACCTTATTATGCTTTTGATAGGATTATATGCTCTATATATAATGCTATTTGTATTGCCTGAATGTGAGTTATGTTAAAATGAGAAACTTTAAGGATATAGAACCAATGGATATAGTTGCTTGGAGTCTATTATTTGTAATTGTATTCTTCTATATTAGACTTATATTCAATATATAAATATATACATATATATAAACCTATATACTGAAATCTAGCAGAAATAGGGAGAGCGTTATGGCAGAATCCTGCAGACTACCAACCTCTTAGGGAACATTACTGGCAGTGTGCATGCAAGGTTAGATCAAACTTAGGTAGGAGTGACCTAGCAAGGACAGAAGATCCATAATGAGGCATAGAGTAAATAGAATAGTCCCAGAATAAAGAGCCCATCCCATATATAAGGCAGATACTTATTCATCTATAGAGGGTTTAGATACCTGACTTACTCTATATAATAGCTCGGTAAGCTTATAATGCATTTGTGCTGGTATACCATCTATTAATGCTAGAGCCGATTGTAGGCCTATATACCAATAGCCATCAAATAGACCAAACAGCATATTAACTACATTAGGGTGGTCTTTCTTACTTACCTTACCTATTATATCTAAGACTAATGATCTATCATCGGAGTTAAATAGCGAATGCCTATCAAATCTTTCGTGTTTAAACGTCATAACCTTTATTTTTATACCTTAATATAGGCATAATTCCTCGGACTACCAACTATT
>MDTA01032574.1_pt1 | contig 10763 bp, 10 predicted proteins | sample 811151 | NCBI WGS metagenome assembly MDTA01 (sample SAMN05326648, study PRJNA326480) | marine metagenome | isolation source: seawater | place: Indian Ocean: South | collected 2010 | reverse complement strand
GGTTTTTTTATGGTTATCATTATCCATAAAATTACTTTTGTCTTGCTTTGAATTTAGGATTTTTTTTATTAATTATATAAACTCTGCCTCTTCTTCTGACTAACTTAGAATTAAGATCTCTTTTTTTTAAGGATTTAAGTGAACTGGCTATTTTCATAATTTATTTATTTTGTGCCTTAATAAAGGAATTTATATAATCTTTCAAATATATTTTTCCAAATTTTTTGTAAATTTTATTTGAAAAAGAAAGGTTGGTTAATGCTGACGCATACCTTTCACCTTCTCTTTTACGTAAAAAAGTTATTTTTGATTTAAACATTTTTGCAACTTGTAATATGGAGTAACTTGTTTTATTTGATATAGAGTAATGTCTACATTTATTTTGTTTCCATGCAAAATGGCAAACTTTTATTGTATCCGAAATGTGAGTAAACCTTCTTGTCTGTGATCCTGGTTTAACTACTGTGAGAGGTAACCCTTTTTTATATTGTTCTTCAAATATACCAATTACAGTTGCCATATCTCCTGAACAAATTTGTCTAGGACCATAAACATTATAAAAATATATTACTTCATATTTAAAACCAAACCACTTTTGAAGATTATTTAAAAGCTCTAAATTTTTAGATTTTGTAAATGCATATGGGGAAAGGTTTCTATCCTTTCCTTGGTTACCTAAACTGGCTGAAGTGGCTGAGTATATTAATTTTATTTTATTATCAAGACAGAATTTAAAAACTTCTTTAGTACCTATCGAATTAGACTCATAGCATTGATTAAATTTTAGAAAACTTTGATAAATTCTTGCAAATTCTCCAAAATGAAAGATCGAATTAATTTTTCTTTTATATTTTTTTAATATTATATTTATATTTTTTGTATTACCCCTGATATATTTTACTCTTGGATTGTAAAAATGATTATGCTTAGATCCACTTGAATAATTATCAATACTTAAAATTTTTAAATTTGTATGTTTTAAAAGATATTCAATAAGATTTGATCCAACAAATCCAGCCCCACCAGTTACTATTATCAAATTTTTCATTAGGATTTGTTAGCCTGGCAATGACCTACTCTTCCATGCCTTAAGACAAAGTACCATCGGCGCTGAAAGGCTTGACTGCCGAGTTCGGAATGGGATCGGGTATTACACTTTCGCAATAATTACCAGGCGAAATTCTTATAAACAAAATAAATTATTTGTAAACTAAGATTTATATAATTTTTTTCTTAAAAAGTCTTTAAATGTCAATTTAAATCCTTCATTTAAAGATATTTTTGGCATCCAATCATATTTTTGTGAGAGCTTAGTATTCAACACCTTCCTTTTAGTTCCTCCAGGCATTGATTTATCAAAATCAATAAAAACTTTATAATTTAATTTTTCTGAAACAAAATTTGCATACCATTTTACTGAATAATCTTTTCCAGTACCAATATTAAGATAAGCTTCTTTAAATTTTTTATTCATAAAGTAAATTACAGCATCTGCTAAATCGTCAACGTACATAAGTTCTCTTTTTGGGTTCCCAGAGCCCCATAAAGTTATTTTTTTTTTGTTTTTTAATTTTGCGTTATATATCTTTTTGATAAGTGCAGGAAAAAAATGAGAATTCAAAGAGTCATAATTATCTCCTGGTCCGTACAAATTTGTTGGCATTAAAGATTTATAATTTAGTTTATAATTATTAGAATAATCTCTACACATTGTCAGGCCTGCAATCTTTGATATTGCGTATGAGTCATTAGTTAATTCTAACTTTCCACTTAATAACGCATCTTCATTAATCGGTTTAGACATATCTTTTGGATAAACACAACTTGAACCTAAAAAAATTAAATTTTTAACACCTGCAAGATATGATCCATGGATTAAGTTGTTTTGAATTTGAAGATTTTCAAATATAAATTTCGCTTTATTTGTTGAGTTTGCGTAAATTCCACCCGCTCTTGCGGCTGCAATTATAACAATTTTTGGTTTAATTCTTTTTAGGTATTTGTAAACTTTTTTTTGATCTAATAAATTAAGTTTTTTTTTATCTACTAAGTGAATATTTATATAATTGTTTAACTTCAATTTTCTCAGAATTGAAGATCCAACCATTCCATTATGTCCAGCTAAAAAAATTTTAAACTTTTTTTTAATCATGATCAATTTTATTTAACTCAAAAGAAATCATCTCGTCTATCAAATCATGAATATTAATTTTTGGTCTCCATTTTAATACTTTTCGGGCTTTTTTTGAATTGCCCAATAAAGTTTGGACATCAAGAGGTCTTATATAAGATTTATCTAACTCAATTATTATTTTTTTATTATCTAAATCATAACACTTTTCGTTAATTCCTTTGCCTTTCCAGGCGATTTTCATATTTAATTTTTTTGCAACCATGTTAACAAATTGACGAATCGAATACTGCTTACCGGTCGCTAAAACATAATCTCCTGGATAATTTTGTTGTAAAATTTTCCACATTCCTTCAACATAATCTTTTGCGTGTCCCCAATCTCTTTTTGCTTCTAAATTTCCTAAAAATAATTTTTCTTGAAGTCCAAATTTTATTTTACAAAGAGCGCTAACAATTTTTTTAGTCACAAAAGTCTCCCCTCTTCTTGGGCTTTCATGATTAAATAAAACACCATTACATGCAAAAATCTTATATGCTTCTCTATAGTTTATAGTAATCCAATGAGCATAAACTTTTGCTACACCATATGGACTTATTGGTCTGAAATTAGTTTTTTCGTCTTGAGGTGTTTTTTCTACCTTCCCATACATTTCGGATGTCCCAGCTTGATAAAATTTTGTAAAACTTGTTAATTTATTAAATCTAATTGCCTCAAGTATTCTCAAAGCTCCTAAGGCATCTGCATTCGCAGTATATTCTGGAACTTCAAAAGAAACTGCTACATGGGATTGAGCTGCTAAATTATAAATTTCATGTGGTTTAATTGACTTAACTAAATTAGATACAACTGTTGAGTCAGTAATATCTCCATAATGTAGAATAAAATTTCTTTTTTTTTGATGTGGGTCTTGATAAATGTGATCTACTCTATTTGTGTTGATTGAAGATGATCTTCTTTTTACACCATGAACAATATAGTTTTTTTTAATTAAAAATTCAGAAAGATAAGATCCATCCTGACCAGTTACACCAAATATTAAAGCTTTTTTTTTCATATTTTAGTTTTTATAAAATAAATGTTTGAATATAGCGTATAATATTAAAAAGCCATCCTTAATTTCATTTACTTTTTTCTTACCAGCTATTCTTTTTCTTTCATAACAAGGTATGGAACTGTAAACATAATTTAATTTTTTTGCTTTTATTGGTAATTCTACACAAAGTCTAAAATCCCTTGAATTTAATTCTAAATTTTTAAAGCTTGAAGTTTTTCCCAAAATATATGTGAACAGAATGTCAGATAAATTAAGTTTATACAAAAAATTACCTAAAAATGTAAAAATCTTATTTCCAATAAATGTTACTATAGTATCATCATCACTACCTCCGGTGGGTTTGATATATCTAGATGCGAAAACAAGGTCTTGATTAATGCAAATATTTAACATTTCTCCTAAATATTTGGGATTCATAGAGCCGTCTGCATTAATAATACAAGAGAACTTAGTAGTTGAGTTATTAATTCCCTCGATGATCGCGCCACCATAACCATTTATTTTTTGATATAGAATTTTAGTATTATCATCTTCTAAAACAGATTGTTTTGTAGAAATATCATCCCTTTGAATTATTATAAGTTTTTTACAATTATAATTTTTTAATTCATCTAAAAAAATTGGTAGAGATTCATTTTCATTTTTTGCTGGTATAATTAATGTAAGATTATCCATATCAAAGTTTATTTTTTTCTATTTATAACCTTATATCCCATTTTAAATTCTCCGACTAAATTTTTATTTCCACCGCATGGTGGTGGAGAAGACCAACAAACGTCAGAATTCACAAAAGTCACTAATATATTATTTCCTAAATCAATTCTCTCATATTGAACCATTTTGTTATAAAAATACGGAAAATTATTATAATTATACTCTCCTTCTCTATTTAATTCAAAATTAATTCTATTTATATTTTTTCCGACAAAAATGATTAAAGAAAGTATGATTAAAAATTTAATTCTCCTATTTATTATCTCTTTCTGTAAAAGTGTATTACTTATAACCAAGGAAATTATTAGTGAAAATAAAGAATAGTGGATTACATAACCTCCATACCTTAATGTTGGATGTTTCAAAAACCAGAATATTAGTATTAAAAATAAAAAAATTATTAAATAAAGATAATTTCTAGAAAGTTTTAATTGAATTTTATAAGGCCTAAAAATAAGTATTAAAATTATTGATATAAATAATAATAGCAGAATTGTTTCAAAATATTTATTAAAATAGTTATTTAACCAAATTTTTACCCAACTCAAATCTGACAAAAACATAGTATAATTTTCTGTTATGTAGCCAGTACCAGCAAGAGATTTTGACCATGCTTCAAACCATTTGTTGTAATTATTTACCTCATTTAATGGCATTGACCAAGTTAAGTTAGTAAAGCATGTTTCAGCCAATGGAAAAACTAAACAACCAGAGGTTAAAATGTTAAGGATAAAAAAAAATGATATAAATGAGAATAAATATAAAACAAAAAATTTATTTGATTTTATAAATATTAATGAGTTTTTATAACTCAAAGTAAAAATTGTTAGTAAAATTAAAAATAGATAAAAAATAAAATACGTTTTGATTGTTATAGAAAATATTATTAAAAATGAAATTATTTTAATCTCCGATATATCAATTTTTTTACTATAAAAAATTTTCAATAAATAAAAAATAGATACAGTAACAACTAATTGACCTGCAAGGTCTGTGCCATATTCTGATAACCTTGAAAATTTTGTTACGACAAAGATTAGGGCAAAAAGACAAAAATATTTAATTAAATTAATATTTTTTTTTTTAAAAATATAATTAATAAACGTTAGTGTAAAAAATATTAATACAAATAAATTCGGAAAATTAAATAGATTGTATTTAAAATAAGGTAAATAAAATATTGAATTTAAATAAAGAATTGACGAATGATAAGAATAAAAAAAATCAAGGTTGTGCAGGCCAATATATATTTTATTGAGACTAAAATTTAAAGATTGTTGTAAATGATAAAATGGAAAATCATCATGAGTTTTAGATATGAAAATTGCTATTGAAAGTAGCAAAATTACAAGTATTTCATATTTTTTAATATTTACATTTTTTAAATTATTAAAAAAATATGAAATACCCAGTATTAATAAGCCCAAATTAAAATAGCTTTTATCTTCAAAAAAAAATACAGAAATATAAGAAATTAAAGTTAGATTGGCTAAACCAAGTAAACCATAAGTTCCTATATTTAAATCTGCTTTAATATTAAAAAATTTTCCAAAAATAATTCCATGACCTATTGAAGAAAATATCAATATTATAAAAGTTATATAAAAAAAGATTGTCTCCATAATTATTTTAATCCCTTTGAATAATTTTTTTGTAAAAATTTAAATGAAAGAATAAACAAGAAAATCAGGGATTTTATAAAACTAAATTGCATATATTTATTATAAACTTTAAATCCATCAAATAATTTTTGTATAGTATTTGATGATAAAGAATTGTTCAATTTTCTCCATTTAGTCATTTTTTTATTAAGACCGATAATTGGGAATTTCTTTGAAATTTCTAACCATAATACAAAATCTTCTTTTGTTTTTATATTTGGGAATTTTATATTTTTTATGATTACTTTTTTTAAAATTACAGTAGATAATCCTATATCACAAGATTTGAGTAAATCATTATATGATATTTTTTTTCTAGCTATTCTCTTTCCGATCACTTTATTATTATGGTTTATAATGTCATATGAGGTATGTGTGAAAGGATAGTTATATTTTAGCATAAAATTCATTTGTGTTAATAATTTACCCTTATTCCAGATATCATCGCTATCAATAAATGCTAAATATTTTCCTTTAGATAATTGAATTCCTTTATTTCTTGCATATCCTGCTCCTAAGTTTTTTTTATTAACTAAAATTTTTGTATTCTTGTAATTAATTATCTTTTTCAAAAATTTTAAATCAATTTTATTTGGATCATCAAAGATAATTATAATTTCGATATTCTTATAGTTTTGTTTTAATATTGAGTTATATGTTTCTTTAAAATATTTTTTACTTCTATAATAAGGAATAATAATTGAAACTAGAGGTTTTTTCATTTCTTATTATTATTTTTGAGTTTTAAGTATACGAAGCAATAAATACTAATGGAAAACAATATAAGAGAAATTTGAATTAAGCTATCAAATATATAATATGTACTTATTTTAAATATTATAAGGTTGAAAATAAAAATCGTTAAACCAGTTATGTTATTTTTTAAAATTTTATTTTTAATTTTTTTACTAAACTTAAGGTAAATCAAATGATGAAGATGTAAATTATCTGGTTCATCGATATCTTTTTTTGTTAAAAAAATTCTTCTAATAATCGAAAATAAATTCTCGAAGGCAGGATACCAAAGCAATAATGCAATAAAATATGGTGAGACGCTATTTCTTAGAAAAAATTCAATTAAAATTATACCAATTAAAAAAGAAATTAGATAAGTTCCTCCATCTCCTAGAAATGATTTATTAAAAAAATTAAATATTATAAAAACAAATAAACTAATTAAAATTATATTTATTTGAGACAAATCTGTAACAAAAAAATTTTCAAAAGAGAGAAAAAGCAAGGTAATTAAAATTGAAAGATAATATCCAGAACATTGAAGGTTGGTTCCATCTATAAAGTTTGATCCATTAATTAAAATTAATAAACAGAATGATGTAAAGATAATAGAAATAAGCTCGTTTTTTTGTAAAAGATTATCAACAAATTTTAATCTTATTTGATCAATGAGAACAAAATCATTATTTATTAAAAATAAAATTATTACAAAAATTTGCAGTATAAACCTTTTTTTTGTTGAATTGATAATTTGAAAATCTGACATAAAACCGATTAAAAACATTAGCGAAACAATTAATGTATTTTGTGGATTATCAAAATAAGCTAACAATATTACTGAAAGAATTAATAGCATGCCTCCAGTTAAAGGTACATTTTCGGTATTAATGTAACTTTTATGGTTGCTATAACTTATTTTATCTAGAAGAATTTTTTTATTTATTGATAAACTATTTAAAACAAACAAAACAAATAGACTCGAAATTGCAACTATTAAGTAAGCAGCAAAACCAAAATAGTTTAATAAAAAATTCATTTAACTTTTAATTTTTTCATTTAATAAAAAAAATAAAAAATTAATCCAAAATAATGTCGAATTAAAGGTAGTAAAAAAGCTACCTGCAGGTAAAATTGGTATAAATACTACTATTAAATATAATAATGATACAATATTTAACTTAGATAAATTTCTGTATTTAAGTCTATTGATGATAAGTATAAGAATAAGTGTAATTAATAAAATTGTTCCTACAATTCCATGCTCACTAAAAAGTTCATTATAAATTTGATGAGGATGCGTAGAACACCCAGATGGTAAGTTAATATTAGATTGATCTATTTCTGTTTGAACTTTTCTCACTTTGTCTTCCACATAATTGCACTCAAATCTAAAATTTTTATTTCCAACACCTAATAAATAATTTTCTTTAAAAACAAAATATGCAGAAAGTGTATGTGCCCCGTATGCACTTGTTAAATATTGATCAACTAACGATAGATTGTTATTACTTGAAAAAGATATAGTCTCAAAATATCTAATTTTAAGTTGTTCAGATTTATAATAAACGATAGATGAAATTGAAATAATTGAAATAATAAATATTAACAAATATTTTTTTATATTTTTTGGATTTAAGTTTAAAATTAATAAACTAAATAAGAAAAAAATAATTAAAAACTTTATTGTATTTGATCTTTCGCCAGAAAGTATACAGGCTAAAAGACACAAAAGTATAAATAAATAAGAAAACTTTATTCGATTATTATAATTAATTAATGAAAAAGATAAAAAACTTAAACCTAATAAATATCCTCCAGCAATTAACTCGTCAAAAAAGAAACCACTATTTCGAGCATAATTTCCGGTGTCATATCCAAAAATATCTTTCCCAAAAATGCTTTGATATATGATATCAAAATTTAGTAAAACTATTATTAAAATCCAAACGATACCAACTTTTAAATATTTTTTATATATTTTAAAAAAATCTAAATAAACTAAAACAAAAATAAAATATTTAATATAACCCGTTGTTCTAACTAATGAACTTTCTATATGATTCGAAATTAATGAATTAAAAATTAAATATATATAAAAAATAACAAAAATTTTAAATTCGAAAGTATTATTAAATAAAATTTTTTTGTTTCTAAAACATTCAATTATATAAATTATAAAAACAATTGCTAAAGCTGAATTTGTAATTCCGTTACCTAGTATTAAAAATAAAGGTAAAAGTAAAATAATGAAATATAGAATAGAGTCTTTAATATTATCGTAATTTTTATAACTAAACATTAAATTATATTTTTTAAACTAACTATTCTTCCAAAAAACCTGAGGAAGTTTGATATTGATAGAATTAGATTTTTTTTTGGATTAATAAATATAAAAACCACATTTATAAACATTTTTATTAAATAATATAACGACTTTACAATATTCACTGGTATACAAGCTAAAATTCCATGCAATTCTTTATCAATCAAAAAACCTGTCAAACCATAATAATAATTTCTACTTAAAAACCATTTAATATTTTCTCTATTTTTTTGCCTCAATTCATAAACTTTGTTGTTAAACCATTTTATTTTCTCTCCAAATTGAGAATATTTGGAAAAAAAAAGCTGGTCTTCGCCAAATCCATACTTAGTTACTTTTGTAGAAAAAAAAATGTTTTTACTGAGAATATTTTTTCTGAAAAAAACATTATTTGTTGACGCCCATTTAACAATACTGCCGTCAAGGTAATTCCTTTCTAAATATCTAAAGAAATAGTTCTTTGACTTATATACTTGTGGGCCTGTAAAAATATTACAATCTTCTTTATCAATTATTTTAATATAGTTTAAAAAGTAATTTTTTTTTACAACACAATCATCATCCAAAAAACAACAAAAATCTGTATTTTTATTTTTAATATAATTTAAAAATTTGTTTCTTGCATGCGATACTCCTATTTTTTTTTCGTACAAAATTTTAATTAAAGAAGGTTTATATATTTTATGAATTTTTTTAATTTCTCTAGATTCAATTTTTTTTAGGTTATTAAAAATAATTACTATTTTTAAGAAATATCTTTTATTTTTATTTTTTTTTAAAGATTTTAAAAGTTTCATCAAGTTGTTATTAAAATATCTAGAACAAATACAAACACTTATGTTAACTTTTTTCATGAATTATTAATTAAATTATTAAATAGCTTACTATGATGTTTGTAAGAATATTTATATGAATTTTTATAACTATTTAGCAATTTTACTTTAAGATCTTTTTTTTTGTATTTTTAAATTTTTCAAAACAATCTACTAGGCTTTGTATATTATTATTTTTAAATAAAAATCCATTTTTTCCATTGTTAAAAAACTCACGAGGTCCATTTGGACAATCACTACATAACACTGGTTTTTTATAATGCGCCCCTTCGATCATAACAAATCCTGGATCCTCCCATAAAGAAGATACAACCATGCAATATGAATTTTTAATTAAATTTAATGGATCATTTATATGACCCAAAAATAATATTCTATTTTTTAAATTTAAACTATTAACCAAATTTTTTAATTCTTTATATTTTTCTCCTTCCCCTAAAATAATTAATTTAATATTACTATATTTTGAAGATATTTTTGAAAAAGCATGAATCAAAAGTTTTTGATTTTTTTGATTTGAAAGTCTACCGATGTTTAAAATATATTTTCCATAAATATTTTTCGTTTTTTTTTTGTTTTTTTCATTTAATAAAATTGGATCAGGTAGATAATGTATTTTTCTTTCGCTAAATATATTTTTTTTACATAAATTTTTGTAGGTTTCAGTCGTTGGTGTAGTAATAAATAAAAAATTTTTTTCCCCAATTTTCCAAAGTAACTTCCTAAAAAGGTTTAATTTAGGAAATCCTGAAACCCTTAGAATAAGTTTTGTTCTATAATTAAATATTAAAAACAATATAATTGGCAAAGAAGTAATCAAATGAATAACTAAATAATCAGGTTTATGTGTTTTTAAAATTTGATTTAAATAAAAAAATGATTTTATAAAAATTACTGTGTATGCAATTCTACTTTTAATATATCCGCTATAATTTTTGAAATTTACTTTTATGGAGCTATTTACTAAGCCAATTTTACATTTTTTAATTTTTTTTTTGTAATTATCCCACTCACCAAAAGAATTTATAATAAGTGTTTCGTGTTTGTAGAATTTTCTCAAACCATATGCTGAATTAATTACTGCTTTAATTGTTGCTACTTTAGATGTAAAAGGTGACCAATAGTATATTTTCATGACAATTTTATTTATTACTATTTAATAGCAGAATATTTATAATGAAAAAGATTAAGTTATACATTTTTCATCCTTACTCTAATGTTGGTGGAGCAGATCTATCAATTTCAAGATTAATAAATAATTTAGATAACAAAAAATATGACATTACTTTCATTTGCCTTAATAAGCCTG
>MDTA01219236.1_pt1 | contig 10764 bp, 10 predicted proteins | sample 811151 | NCBI WGS metagenome assembly MDTA01 (sample SAMN05326648, study PRJNA326480) | marine metagenome | isolation source: seawater | place: Indian Ocean: South | collected 2010 | reverse complement strand
TATTAAATGAGTCAATAATAAAGAGACTAATTGTCAGAGAGGAGAAAACGATTACACGAATTACTACTAGCTCTCATAAGTAAGCAAGATTATTTTGAGCTAATAGATGAAGATTCTGAGGATTTAGTTGGCACTTTCTCTAAAAATGATTCTAGGGATCTCTCCAAACTAATTGAAAGAAATCGTAAAATCTTAAAGAAATATCATTCTCTTGTTAGAACGGCTGTAACACTCGACGCCCTTATGGATTCCGAAAATGAAGAAAATTTTAAAATTAGTAAATAACTACTTATCAAAAAGTTTTTTTTGCTTATTAATAATCCCATTTCTATTTTTACCTACAAAAACCTTTGCAGAAGTTGCAGATACTCAAATAAATGGAGGTATTATAAAAGCTAGTACAGAATTTCTCAGAGATTTAGATTATGAGACCTGGCAATTGGTTGCTTACAGGCCGAGCGATAATAACAAAAAATTAGTTTTAAGGATTATTGGATATCCTGGTAATCTAAGGATTGATCATCCCCTTTCTCTTGATGTGGAATCAGGAAGGAAACAGTGGAAATTAGATGATGTGACCTTGTCAAATAATGAACTTGCTGAGGATAATAGACAAGCTGCCGCTGAATTTGATCTTGAAGAATTAATGCAAGACCTTTCTCAAAACAGACCTTTAAGATTATCTTTGCAAGGGGTATTCTCAGAGCTACCTGTGCCCCCTTTTCTTGTTAAAGAATGGAGGGATTTAAGTAATTAAACTTAAAATGTTTTCAGAAGAGCTTACTCACATAAAGTGGATGAGAAGAGCAATTAATTTAGCTTCTCTTGGGAATGGTAATACTAGTCCTAATCCATTAGTTGGAGCTGTGATTCTAGATAAAACAGGTAAGTTAATTTCAGAAGGTTTTCATCAAAAAGTAGGTATGCCTCATGCAGAAGCAATGGCATTTAATAATTTAAAAGAAGATCCTCGAGGAGGTACTTTATACGTAAATCTTGAACCTTGTTGTCATAAAGGCAAAACCCCACCCTGTGTTGATAGAATTATTTCTTCAGGCTTAAAAAAAGTTTTTGTTTCTATAAAAGATCCTGATTTAAGAGTTGCTGGAAGAGGAATTCAATTATTAAAGGATGCAGGAATTAATGTAAATTTAGGATTGTGTGAGCAAGAGGCGCTGGAATTAAATAAATCTTTTATTTATAGAAATTTAAACGGTACTGCTTTTGGAGTTCTCAAGTGGGCTATGAGTATAGATGGAAGATTAGGTCTGAAAAATGGTGAAAGTAAATGGATTACTAATGAAAGATCTCGTTCATCAGTCCATAAATTAAGGGCTAATTATGATGCAATTATTGTTGGTGGAAATACTCTAAGAAAAGATAACCCTATCCTCACTTCGAGAGGCATTAAAAAAAAAGAGCCTCTAAGAGTCGTTTTTAGTAGAACCTTAGATTTGCCGACTAAATCAAACCTCTGGGATACAACTCTATCAAATACACTTGTAATTTACGATGGTTCTAAAGCTAATGAAAATTTCCTAAAAAGGATCCCAACAAATGTAGAGATAGCAAAAATCTCATCAGATAATCCAAAATTAGTTTCAAATTTACTTGCAGAAAAAGGTTGTAATAAAATCTTATGGGAATGTGGCCCAAAATTGGCAACCTCTGCAATCAAATCAGGCTGTATTCAGGAATGTTTGACATTTGTAGCACCTAAGATTTTGGGAGGTGAAGATTGTATGACACCTTTCTCTGACTTTAATTTTACTTCTATGGACGAAGTTATAAATTTAAATTTAAAAGAGCTACACCGTATTGGTGATGATATTTGTTTAAAAAGTTTTATTGGAACCGCACATTAAAGATAAAATTTCTCTTCTGAAAAACATAATAAACCTTACGGTTTTCATCCTATATAAAAATTGCAAATACGGAAATTGATTGTTTAGTTTATACTATATAAAAATTGATCTTAATCATGCCCATAAGACAAGACGATAATCAGCCCAATAAAAGATTTGGAATTATAAATATAGTTTTAATTGGTGTAGGAGCTTTACTTTTGTTTAGTAGTTTATTTCCTAACCAAAATATGCAAATCCCAAGGGTACCCTATTCTCTTTTCATCGATCAAGTTAATGATGGAGAAGTTAAAAGAGCATATATAACCCAAGAGCAAATTAGATATGAATTAAATGGCGCTGAAGAAGGTTCACCATCAGTACTTGCTACAACCCCAATTTTCGATATGGATCTGCCACAAAGATTAGAGAATAAAGGCGTTGAATTTGCAGCCGCTCCTCCTAAAAAGCCAAATATTTTTTCAACAATTTTAAGTTGGGTTGTACCACCTTTAATTTTTATACTAGTGTTACAATTTTTCGCAAGAAGAAGTATGGGTGGAGGGGGAGCTCAAGGTGCACTTAGTTTTACTAAAAGCAAAGCCAAAGTTTATGTCCCTGATGATGAATCCAAAATCACTTTTGATGATGTCGCTGGTGTAGATGAAGCTAAGGATGAACTAACTGAAATTGTTGATTTTTTGAAGAAACCAGAAAGATATACTGATATAGGTGCAAGAATCCCAAAGGGAGTTTTACTTGTAGGTCCCCCAGGAACAGGTAAAACATTACTATCGAAAGCTGTTGCAGGTGAAGCAGAAGTTCCCTTCTTTATTATTTCAGGATCAGAGTTTGTAGAACTATTTGTTGGTGCTGGTGCTGCTAGAGTAAGAGACCTTTTTGAACAGGCAAAGAAAAAAGCACCTTGCATCATTTTTATTGACGAATTAGATGCTATTGGTAAAAGCCGATCAGGATCTATGGGTGTTGTTGGTGGAAATGATGAAAGAGAACAAACTTTAAATCAACTCTTAACGGAGATGGATGGTTTTACTGCTTCAGATAAACCGGTGATTGTACTTGCTGCGACAAACCAGCCTGAAGTTTTAGACGCCGCTCTGTTAAGACCTGGGAGATTTGACAGGCAAGTTTTAGTTGATAGACCAGATTTATCAGGTCGGAAAACGATCTTAGAAATTTATACCAAAAAAGTTAAATTATCAGACTCTATAGATTTAGATTCAATCGCTCAGGCTACTTCTGGTTTCGCTGGAGCGGATTTAGCAAATATGGTAAACGAAGCAGCTTTGTTAGCAGCTAGAGGTAATAGAAAAAGTGTTGAGCAACAAGATCTAAGCGAAGCTATAGAGAGAGTTGTTGCTGGATTAGAGAAAAAAAGTAGGGTGTTACAGGATGATGAAAAAAAAGTTGTAGCTTACCATGAAGTTGGTCATGCAATCGTTGGCCACTTAATGCCAGGCGGATCTAAGGTTGCAAAAATTTCTATAGTACCTAGAGGAATGAGTGCTCTAGGTTATACTTTGCAGCTACCTACTGAGGAAAGATTTTTAAATTCTAAAGAAGAACTGCAAGGACAAATCGCGACTCTTTTAGGTGGTCGATCTGCTGAAGAAATTGTATTTGGAAAAATCACGACTGGTGCTTCAAACGATTTGCAAAGAGCTACTGATATTGCTGAACAAATGGTTGGAACTTTTGGAATGAGTGAGATCCTAGGTCCACTTGCATATGATAAACAAGGCGGAGGCCAATTCTTAGGTAATGGTAATAATCCAAGAAGGGCTGTAAGTGATGCTACTGCCCAGGCGATAGATAAAGAAGTAAGGGATTTAGTAGATGATGCACATGAGCAGGCTTTAAAAATCTTAAGAAATAATCTTCCTCTTTTAGAATCAATTTCCCAAAAGATTCTTCAAGAAGAAGTAATAGAGGGCGATGATTTAAAGTCATTATTATCTGAAACTAAAATGCCTGCATAAAATCCAAAAAATTATATTGATGTCTAAAAATACAAGTTTTAATAATAAAAATTTTTTATCAATTGCTGATCTTTCGAAAGATGATGTTACCAAAATTATTAACTTAGCGAAAGATTTTAAAAATAAAAATAAAAAACATGAACTCAAAGATAAAGTTTTAGGAATGATCTTTGATAAGTCCTCTACTCGAACAAGGGTTAGCTTTCAAGTAGCAATGTCTAAACTTGGAGGAACAACTATTGAAATAAATCCAGCTAATTCACAAATAGCTAGAGGAGAACCAATCAAAGATACTGCTAGGGTCTTAAGTCGTTATTGCGATGCTATAGCTATTAGAACTTTTAATCACTCTACTCTTGAGGAATATGCTAGGTGGTCTACGAAGCCAGTTATTAACGCATTGACTGACTTAGAACATCCTTGTCAAGTACTAGCTGATTTTCTCACTATCGAAGAAGAATTTGGAAAGCTTAAAGACTTAGTATTAACTTTTATTGGTGATGGTAATAATGTTGCGAATTCACTAATTTTGTGCGGAGCGTTATTGGGCTTAAAAGTTATAATTGCTTGTCCAACAGGTTATGAACCCCATCCTGAAATTATTAAAAAAGCAAGCGAAATAAGTAAAAACGAAAATTTTCTTGAGATTACTAATGATCCAAATCGTGCTGTGCTAGACGCAAATATTTTATATACAGATGTTTGGTCTTCGATGGGAGAAGAATTAATAAAGGAGAAAAAAGATAAGGATTTTGAAGGTTTTACTGTTGATAAAGATTTAATTAATAAAGCAAATCAAAATAAAATTGTCTTACATTGCTTACCTGCATACAGAAATAAAGAAATTACCGATGAAGTAATTGAAAGTAAATATAGTAGGATTTTTGATCAAGCAGAAAATAGGATGCATGCTCAACAAGCGCTATTGGCTTTTCTTCTTTCTTAAAAAGACTTGCAAACTGTTGGTTGTATAGGTACAAATGTATTAGAGTACAAACGCTTTTGAATGAATTCTACTGGTGAAAATCTTACAGATGCTCAAAATGAGTTATTTAATTGGATAAAAGATTATATGAAAAACTTTCAACATAGTCCATCTATAAGGCAAATGATGCAGGCTATGGGATTAAAATCTCCAGCCCCAATTCAAAGTCGGCTAAAACATTTACAGGAAAAGGGCTATATCTCATGGCAAGAGGGAAAAGCAAGAACATTGCAAATAGTAGATCAAATATTAGATGGGATTCCTATCATGGGATCTGTAGCGGCGGGAGGATTAATAGAAACTTTTTCTGATGTGAGTAATAATTTAGATTTGTCGGATATTTTGACCAAAAAAGATGTTTTTGCTCTTAGTGTGAATGGAGATTCGATGATTAATGCATGTATAGCCAATGGTGATATGGTTCTCATGGAACCCATTAAAGATAATTATTCTCTAAGAAATGGAGATATTGTTAGTGCTCTAGTTCCAGGTTTAGGTTCAACATTAAAATATTTCTTTAAGAGGGGTAATAAAATATTTTTAGAAGCTGCTAATCCTGCATATGAAGCAATTGAAATTAATTTAGATCAAGTTATCTTTCAGGGTAGGCTGTTAGCTGTATGGAGAAAAATATAGATATTTTAAATAACATCCTAGATTTTTATATGGATCCATTCAATTTAATTTTGTGTCTTTATCTAATAAAAACCAACCAATAATCTTATTCTCATAAAGTTTATTCATTTTATTTATTAGTAAAATATTTTTATTTGTAATAAAACCTGGTTCAATAAATATTATAGATGAATTATTTATTTCAAATTCTCCATTTAAATTTAATTCTTTATTAATAGTAAAATTTTTACTAGTTAATATATTTTTAAAATTAATAAATTCAAGTGAGGAAAAATTTATAATATCAACACTCTTATTATTTTTGGATTCGATTTCTAATAACTTAGAGATTAGCTCTTTAGTTAAGTTTTGATTTTTAAAATAAAAAGTTTCTATAAATTTTACTTTTATTAAATTTTCTAGAATTCTTTTTTCAAATATTTTTCCATCTAATTTCTCTTTTGATAATAATATTAACGTACTTATAAATAATGAAGTTAATAAAGCTTTTAACACAATTGATTTTTTATTTGGATAAATAGGTTTTTCTCCAATAGTTGGTTCTGATATTATTTTCCAGGGTTCTATTATTTTAAATTTTTCAAGTTTAATTGCTTGTAGACTATTTTCAATATTTGATAAAAGCTTCTCATCTCTTGCTGCTAACCTATATAATTCTCTATATTTCACTAATATCTCATTAGGTCTTTGAAGTGATGATTTTAGATTTTCTATCCTACTCTTTAAGCGAATAAGATATTTAGAATTAGGCTTAAGTTTTGAGTTCAAATCTAAGTATGAAGTTTCATATTGTTTTAAGAGATTAAATTGATCAGCAAATCTTTGTCCAGATTTTGGAATATTCGAATTTAAAGAGCCTGTTTGATTATTCCCTTGCCCTACATTATTTTCACTTAAATTTGATAAATCAACAAATCCATCTATATCTCCCAATCCATTTTTTATAGAAAATTTATTGAATTCTGCCATGGATGAATTAGATTTCTTTAGCATTTCATCTAGTTGTAATTCAAGAGAATTGATTATATTGTTTAAATTTTTTTCTTTAGTAACTTTTGAATAATTCTGATATTTTGCGGTGATTAATTGCAAAGCTTTTAATATTAAATCTTTATCCGAATTCTTATAAAATATTTTCAATACATTAGAATCATCTTCAAAAGAGGTTTCAAACTCCTTATTAGACCATTTTGTAAAAGTAAAATTATTCTTTTTAACGCCATTTTCTTCATAATATGTTTTTACATAATTAAATACTGGCATCAGCACTGAAGGACTTTTAAGAATTAACTCTTCAGTTTTTTTTGAACTATTTTTATTGTTAATAAATCGCTTAAAATTACTTAGTTCAGACAAATTATTGCTATTTTCCTTTTCTCTCATAACAATATTTACTTCACCTTGCCATACAGGAATAATTTTATTGGTATGGATTACAGAAATTAATGTTGATATAGAACAGATTGAGAGAATAAAGATCTTTCCTCTAGAAATAGTTTTAAAAATTGCTAGTAGATCTATATCACTATTGAATTCTTTAAATTCAGAATTTTTGTAATTGTTGTTTTCATTCATATTAGTTAATCAAAAAATAATTTATAAATTCCATAAGCATTTATTGCTGGAGATCCAAATTCTTGTAATCCTGAAGTCACTTTACCAACGATATTTTTTCTCGCCATTATAACGTCTCCATTAATTAGTATTGGATTATTCTTTGAACCTCTTGGAGCTTCCAAATCATATTTTAAGATTTTTCTCTTAAGTTTTCCTTTATCAACTATTCTTAAAAACTCTAATCTTCCTTGAGACATATTAACTCCTCCTGAATATGATAAAACTTCATTTAAGCTTGAATTCTTTGGAACAGTTTGGGCCCCTTTTTTTGCAACATTTCCATTTACAAATACTACCATCTCGTTAGGAGTAATATTTGTTTTATTGATTTCAAAGAATTTCTGACTAACAATTTTATCAGATTTGGGAATAATTATTACGTCTTTATCTCTTAATTCAATATTTTGACTCTGGTCTCCATTATCTAATAAGGATAAAAAATTAATTTCTGTTTTCAGCATTCCTCCTCCATTTAAATTAGATTCATTTCTAATGACTGTTATTTTTGAAATGTCGGCGCTTGGTTTAAGACCTTTAGTTGCTTGAAGAGCATTGAAAATTCGAGGAGGTTTATTAATATTTGCTCTTCCTGAATTTTTAATTAGATTACTGTCTTGGAGCATTATTTGTGATCTATTTTGTTCTATATTTATCTGGTTATATTTTAATTGATATAAACCTGGAAAATTTACTTCGCCTTTTACATATACATTTACTTCTCTAGGGATTGAGATATAAACATTAATATCTGGTTTGTTAATATATTCTACATACATAGAATTGAGTAATTCTTCAAATTCTATAATTGATATTTTTCTTACAAATATTTTCCCAAATTCAGGTAAATTGATATATCCATCTCTATCAACAGGATAATTTCCAGTGAAGATTGTTACATCTCCAAATTCAATACCTAAAACATCTCCCGAGTCAATAAGGTATGGCATCTTGGAATAAGAGTTTTCAATTTCTTTGATTTTCTCTAATGGATCAAGAAACTCTTTTAACTCAACTGAAAAAGCTTCAGAAAAAATTACATTATTGTATTCTAAGGTAAGAAAAAATAAAAAAAATATTTTTAAAAAATTAAAATTAGCCAAATACGATTTCATAAATATAACTGATTTAAAATTTAAAAATTTTTTTAATTCTACAGGAATAAGGCTTATGCTTCAAATTAAAAAATAAAAAAAAGATAATTGATATGTTTAAAAACTTAATTTATAGTATTTATAAAAAATAAAGTTTTATATTTATGTACAATATTCCTCAAAACACTAAAAAAAATCTGTTAATAATAGGCTGTGGTGGTCATTCTAAAGTGATTACTGATATTGCGCTAGAAATGGGTTTTACAAATATTTTTTATAATGATCCAAGCATAAAAAAAGACAATTTCTTAGGAAAACCAGTTATAAGAGATAATGTAAAAGATTATCAGGATTATTTTTTTGTAGCTATTGGAGATAATTTCATAAGAGAAAAAGTCACTTTCAACTTTCAGGAAAATAATCCTAATTCTATGCCTGCAATTTTAATCCATCCAAGTAGTATTATCTCAGAAAACTGTTCTCTAGGAGCTGGAACTTCAGTTATGCCATTATGCGTAATTAATAGTAACTCTAAAATTGGAAAGGGAGTTATTGTTAACACACGTTCAAGCGTGGATCATGATAATTGCTTAATGGATTTCTCATCAGTAGCCCCATCCGTAACTACAGGTGGTAATGTTTATATTGGTTGTAGGAGTGCAATTTCCATTGGCGCAGTAATAAAAAATGGTCTAGAGATTGGATCTGATGCTTTAATTGGGGCATCATCTTATGTAAATATTAATATACCGAGTAATTATTTAGCCTATGGAACGCCTGCGAAGATTATTAGGAGAAGAGAAGTTGGAGAAAAATATCTTTAATTACTTTTAGTGCATGATTAATTATTCAAGAAACTCTCTATTTAGTTTTTATAAACTATTTTTTGCTTACAATTATGATTTGGTTTTCTTCTTAGATCTAAACAAAGATAATTTTTATTTGAACTTGTAAATATAGTTGTTATATAATTAAAATCTGAGTCAACAATTTATGATTCTTAATGGTCAGACCATACTTATAACAGGTGTTAACGGATTCCTTGGTAGGAATCTTGCAAAAATCTATAGTAACCAAGGTGCAAATATAGTTGGAATAGGTCATGGAGAATTTAAATCTGATGAACTTAAAAAATATGGAATAAGTAAATTTTGCTCAGATGATGTCAATTTACCAAATCTTATAAATTGTTGTAAGAATCCTGATAAAATAATTCATTGTGCCTCTGGTTCTTCCGTTCCATATTCAATTTATAATCCTCAAAAAGACTTTGAAAAATCAGTTAATTCCACAATTTCTATTCTCGAATATATGAGGGTTAATGCCAAAGAGGCAAGATTAGTCATACCCTCCAGTGCTGCAGTGTACGGGCAAAAATCTAGAATGCCAATTTCAATTAATGATAGTCTTAAACCTGTTTCACCATATGGCAATAGTAAAAAAATTGTAGAATCATTATCTATATTTTATGCTAACTTTTATAAATTAAAAATATCTATTTTGAGATTTTTCTCTCTTTACGGTCAAGGCCTTAAGAAACAGATTTTGTGGGATGCATGTAAAAAGGCTAATTCTGGAGAATATAATTTCTCTGGGACTGGTTTTGAAACTAGAGATCTTATACATGTAGAAGATGCTTCTTCTTTGATACTTTTAGCATTAAAAAATGCATCTCATAATCCTCCAATAGCTAATGGAGGGATGGGGCAATCAATCACTATTAAGGAACTTTTAAGCTTCTTATACAAGAAAAAAGGATCAAACTTTACACCAATTTTTTCTGGAGAAGAGAGAAAAGGTGATCCTATATTTTTTGAAGCTAATATTAAAGAAGCCTTAGATTGGGGTTGGAAGCCAAAATGGAATTGGATGAAAGGAGTTTCTGATTATGTAGAATGGTTTGAAAATCTATAATTTAATGAATAAAGTAAAGGTTGCAATTCCTGTTTTTAGTAAAAATTCTAATTGGTTGGGTGGATACAATTACATTATTAATTTATTAAATGCGCTATCAGAATTAAAAGAATTAAGGATAGAGGTTGTTTTATTGGCATCACAAAGTTCAATAACTGAACTTAAGCAAAAATATAGTAATTTTACTTTTAAAAATACTTCTATAAATACACCTTTTGGATTAATTTATTGGTTAAGCAGAGTTATTGGAAAGTTTTTTAAAAATTATTTCCTTTATGAATTAAATCTGAAATTAGCAGGTTTAAATTTAATAGCGTATGGTCCCCCTTTATTTAAGAGTAATAATCTCTGTTCAATAAGCTGGATTCCTGATTTTCAGCATTTACATTATCCTGAATTTTTTTCGAAAAAAGAAATTTCAAGAAGGAATAATTTGTTTATGAATTATATAAATAATTCAACACTTATTATTGTAAGTAGTAGAACTGCAAAGAATGATATAGAACAATTTAAATCTTCAGCATTAAGGAAAACAAGGATTTTAAAGTTTGTATCTTCTAAATCCATTTATGTTGAGAATTCTTCTTTTGATTTCATTAGAAAAAAATATAAGTTGCCAAAATTATTTTTTCACTTGCCAAATCATTTTTGGGTTCATAAAAATCATAAATTAGTTG
>MDTA01111564.1_pt1 | contig 10765 bp, 11 predicted proteins | sample 811151 | NCBI WGS metagenome assembly MDTA01 (sample SAMN05326648, study PRJNA326480) | marine metagenome | isolation source: seawater | place: Indian Ocean: South | collected 2010 | reverse complement strand
TGTACTTCAAAATGATTGTTTCTTCTAAGACGCTTAATATCTTTACTATATTTTTGCATATTTATATTAAGTGCATGTGCAAAAATATATGTTGACCAACCTGTTCCAATTTCAAGAATGGTAGTTCTTTTATATTTTAAAGTGTATTGATGTAACAAATAAAGATCATTTAGTTCCGGTTTATAAATTTCTTTCACTTCCATTTCGTTAACAAGTCTATCGCGTTTTTCTGATGCTTTTACTAAAAAGCCTAAATTATTATTAATAAAATATTTTATTAAATTTCTTTTGCTTGGTACTTTAATTGGTGAAAAATTCATAATAATTTTTAAAATTTGAAATATTATATTTATTTACCATACTAATTTTTTTTTAAAAGAAGTTTAAGTTAGTCCTTTAAAACCTATTTTTTAACATATTTTTTTGATTAGTGGATCTCTATCATAGCAAACTTTAATAAATTTTAATTAAAATTTTATAAAAATTAATTGCTATGGATTATTTTTTCCATTAATAAAAATTGATATATAAATTTTTAAAAAATAATAATGTTAAATAAGAAAGTCAAAAAGTTGAATATATTTTTGGATAGCGCAGATATTAATGAATTAAAAAAATATAAAAATAATAAATTTATTAAAGGTTTTACAACTAATCCGTCACTAATGAGAAAAGCTGGTGTCAAAAATTATGAATTATTTTGTAGAAAGATATTAAAATTAATCAAAAATAAACCTATATCTTTTGAAGTATTTGCTGATGAATATAAAGCAATGAAATACCAGTCATTAAAAATTTCGAAATTTGCAAAAAATGTATACGTAAAAATTCCAATAATAAATACTAAAAATCATTTTAACACAAAACTAATTGGTGAATTGAATAAAGTAGGAGTATGTATAAATGTGACCGCTGTTTTTACAACAAAACAAACGAGAGAGATATTAAAAAAAATCGGAAAAAAAACTCCAATAATAATCTCGGTCTTTTGTGGCAGACTAGCCGATGCAGGAGTTGACCCTAAAATAGAAATTTTAAAGCATATCAAAATTACAAAAAAATTTTCTAATGTTAAAATATTATGGGCGAGTGTTAGACAACCTTATAATATAATTGAAGCAGAAAAAACCAAATGTCATATTATAACTGTTCCACCGGAAATATTAAAAAAAACCAAATCATTTGATAAAAATTTAAATGAATTTAGTGTTGAAACAGTTAAAAATTTTTATTTAGATGCTAAAAAATCAAAATTTAAAATTGCTTAATTTAAAAAGTACAAATTTCTTTAAAATTAAAGATAATAAAAATTTTAAAAATTTGCAAAATATTATTTTAAACCATTTATTTAAAAGTAAAAATTTTTCGACTAGCTATAATTTTTTAAATAAAAAACTTAATTCAATTAAATTAAAAGATTTAAGAGAAAACAACAATTTAATGATAAAAATAGAACACTTGATCCTTAATATTTTAAATGATTTAAATATCAAAAATATAAAATCACTTCAATATCCAGTTAATATTAGAATTTCTGAAAATAAAAATTTTCCTAAAAAGTATAGAGAATACGACACAAGATTTATACATTGTGATTCCTGGTCAGGCGCCCCCAAAGATAGTTTTAATGCATTCATATATTTAATAGCAAGTGAAAAGGCTCCTAAAATTGAGATTTATAAAAGTCTTCCTAAAACTCATAGATATAGAGATTTAAAAGGAAAGTATTCTTCTTTTAAATTAGATAAAAAATATTTAAAAAGAATTAAATTTAAAGCAGAGCCAGGAAATATGGCAATATGGGAAACAGCTACACCACATAAAACTATAGTAAATAATTTATCTAAAAAAAAATTTCACAGAATATCGATAGATTTTAGATTTAAAAAAACTTCACCATATACATTTCAAAAAAAATATAAATCTGAAAGTTTTTACAAATCGAAAATGAACAACGATGGTGTATACTGGTCAATTAATAATTTGCATTCATCATTTAATAACATTAATGACAAAATAAAGTATGAGATGAGTATAATTGCAAAAAATAAGTTTTTTTACAAATTAAGAAAAAAATATATTAAAAAATATTATAAATATATTTAATGAAAATATTCAACTATCCTATTATTGAAAAAAAGCTCAAAGTTAGAGCAAGAAATTTAACAATTAGTGAAAGTAAAATTTTACATAATTTTAAAAAAGTTTCAGAAAGAATATCAAAACATGGCATATTTATCTTGGGACACGAAGTTGAAAAATTTGAAAATAAGTTATCCAAATTTTTAAAAATTAAAAATGCAATAGCAGTAAATTCAGGAACATCTGCGATTTATTTGGCTTTAAAATGTCTAGATCTTAAAAAAGGTGATGAAGTTATTACTACGCCAATGTCTTGGCTAGTGAGCTCGACTGCTATCAAAATCGCTGGTGGCAAACCTATTTTTGCAGATGTCGATGAAAACTTTAATCTTGATCCGCAATCAGTAATAAAAAAGATAAGTAAGAAAACAAAAGTTATATTAGTAGTTCATTTTTATGGAAAAATTGCCCAAATAAAAAAATTAAAAAAAATTGCTAGAAAAAAAAATCTTGTATTAATTGAGGATAGTGCCCAAGCTTTTGGCGCAAAAACTAGTGGAAAGTATGCTGGTACTTTTGGAGATATTGGGACTTATAGTTTTAGTCCAATGAAAGTATTTGGCAGCTTCGGAAATGCTGGAGCAGTAGTTTTCAAAAACAAAAAATATCTTAAAAAATTAAAGTCTCTAAGAACTCTTGGAACGGTAAATAGAGAAATATGTGAAACTGCTGAACTTAAATTTGATATTGATCCTTTGTATGCCGCACATATAAGCGAGAATTTTAACGTTTTTGAGAAACTTAAGAGAAAAAGAATTGATTTAGCCAAAAGATATCATAAAAATTTATCAGATCATTTCAGTAATTTGCCAAAAATTAATAAGGAGTATGATCATACTTTTTATGATTATACAATTCTAGTAAATGATAGGAGTAAAGTTATAAAGTATTTATATAAACATGGGATTGAAGTTAAAGTAAGACATCCGCTACTTATAAACCAACAACCAGTATTTAAAAAATTAAAAAAAACTAAATTAAATAAAGCAAACAATTTTGTAAAAAAAATTTTGTCTTTACCTATGCATTATAATTTAACTTATAGCGAAATAGATTATGTGTGTAAAAAATTAATAGAGTTTAAAAAAAATCAAATCAAAATTTAATTTTTTTCACCTCAGAAATTTTTGTATTCCACCCTTTAGGTAAAAGTTTAATTAATTTTTGTGATTCTGAATTAAAATAAAATGAAGATTTATATTTTATTTTATTTCTAATTTTATACTTGAAATGACCATACAATAATATTTCTTTCCTTATAATTTTAAACAATTGTGAAAATCCTTTAATAATTGTAAATTCATGTAAATTATAAGCAGATTTTAAAGTTTGATTTTTATTTAATTTTATTTTTTTTTGAAATAAAATATTTCCATGGTCTAGGTATTTGTCTATTCTATGAATTGAAACTCCAAATTGTAAATTTTTATAAGCTGACCATAATATTGGATATGAACCTCTGGCCTGAGGTAATAAAGAGCAATGAAAATTTATGCAGTTATTATTTAATAAATTAATCATACTCTGATTTAAGATTTGAGAATTATGAAAGCTTACTAATAAATTAATTTTTTTTTTTTTAATAAAAGTTTTAGTAATCTTTTTATTAAGAAGAATTACATTGTCATTCTTATTTTTTTTTAGAATTGATATTAATTTATTTAAATAGCTGTTTTTTTTTTGGACAGATAATAAACAAATGTTAAGTTTTTCCATTTAATTTATACATTTTTACATAAGAATTAAGCTTTTTTATTAAAAAATTTAAATGTTTAGAGTCCACTGGTCTATGTATAGAGAGTTCAGTTAATTTTTTTAAACAAATTTCATATGTATTCGGAAATTTTTTATCTTTATAATCTAGTTTGATATTTGGGAAACTTATATTCTTTTTTTTTTTGATATTGAAATTTGAATGTTTATTTAAGGGAACATAGGCTTTTGAGAAAGGAATACCAAATTTATTCATATAATTTATAAAATGAATAATGTCAGTTTTGAAAAACTTATATTGAAATAACAATGGCAATTTATGAAATGTACTTGAACAATTTTCTCTAGGCATAACGACATTATAAAATTTATTTAGCTTATATTTTTGTATTTTATCATTTAAATATTTTATATTTTTGTTTCTTAATATATTTTCTTTATTTAATCTTTTTAAACTATTCTGACCAATTGCAGCACAAAATTCAGTCATACGATAGTTATAGCTTAGCTTTCTATCGCCAAAGGATCTTAGTTTATAAATTTTTTTATCTAAATTTTTATTTTTGCTAATTACCACACCTCCTTCTCCAGCACTTAGATTTTTTCGTTGATGAACACTGAATACCGCAATATCTGAAAAGTTTCCTGCTTTTTTATTTTTAATAGTTGTTCCATGAGCATGTGAAGCATCTTCTATTAGATATAATTTTTTTTTTTTTGCAATTTTTTGAATTTCTTCAATTTTACAAGGATTTCCAAACATATGTACAACAATAATTGCTTTTGTTTTTTTAGTTATCGCACGTTCAATTTTTTTTGGATCTATTCCAAGAGTATCTAATTCAATATCTACAAAAACGGGCTTGGCATTTTGCATTAAAATACATGAAGCAGTTGAAATCCAAGAATAATTAGTAACAATTACTTCATCACCATAACCAATTTCTAACGCAGACAAAGCTAGATGAAGTCCTTGTGTAGCATTTCCAACACATTTCACAAATTTACTTTTATTGTATCTCGCAAAATCATTTTCAAATTTTTTAACCTCCTTCGCAGCAAAAATTTGATTGCTTTTGACTACTCTGATTACAGAGCTTACATCTTCTTTTGTGTATACAGGCCATTTTGGCCAGATGATTTTATTCATTGCATCTACTAAAAATTATTATATTGCTTATATACTTAAAAAATAAATTTTAAACATAAATGATAAAAAATGTTTGTTAAAAAATACTTTAATCAAATAAAAATTATCGCACAAAATTTAGACTATAAAAAGCTGGAAAGACTTGTTGCTGAAATTATAAAAATAAAAAAAAAGGGGGGAAGAATATTTTTTTTGGGTGTTGGTGGTAGTGCTGGCAATTCTTCTCACGCAGTAAATGATTTTAGAAAGCTATGCAATATAGAATGTTATGCTCCAACAGATAATGTATCCGAGTTAACTGCAAGGATAAATGATGAAGGTTTTAATTCGTCATTCAGCAAGTGGCTGAAAGTATCAAAACTGAATTCCAATGATGCAATCTTTGTATTTTCAGTTGGTGGAGGAAACATCAAAAAAAAAGTTAGTTTAAATATAGTTGAGGCAATTAAATATTCTATTAAAAAAAAAGCAAAAATATTTGGAGTAGTAGGAAGAGATGGAGGATTTACCCTTAAAAAGGGAGATGTAGTAATTTTAATCCCAGAAAAAGAAAAAAAATTTATAACACCTATAGTAGAAGCATACCAAGCTATAGTATGGCATTATTTAGTATCTCATCCAAGGATACAAGAGAATAAGACTAAGTGGTAAAAAAAAAAGCAATTTTTTTTGATAGAGATGGTGTTTTAAATTTCCCAATAATTAAAAAAAGGAAACCTTATGCTCCACTTTCTGTTAAACAGTTTAAATTGTACAAAAATTTAGAAAAATACAATAAAAAAATTAGAAAAAAAGGATATTTAATATTTGTAATAACTAATCAACCAGATTATAGAAAAAAAAAAATTTCTACTAAAATTTTAAATAAACTTAATAAGATTTTATACGAAAAATTTAAATATAATAAAATTTATATTTCATTATCGAAAAATGATAACAATTACTTTAGAAAACCCAATCCAGGAATGATAATGAAAGCTAAAAATGAATTTAATCTAGACCTTAATAAAAGTTTTATAATCGGAGATAGATCCTCAGATATAATAATTGGAAAAAAGCTCAATATAAAGTCAATATTTATTGATAGAAATTATAAAGAGAAAAAACCACTAAATCAAATTTGTACGGTCAAAAATATAAAAGAAGCAGTTAATTTTATTTTAAAATATAAAGAGAAAAAATGAAAAAAAAAATTTTCATCACCGGTGGAGGAGGGTATGTTGGTGCTAGACTTGTACCATATTTATTAGAGAGAGATTTTGAAGTATGTGTTTATGATCTTTTTTTCTTTGGAAATAATCTAAAAGAAAATGAACATTTAAAAATTATTAATGGAGATATTAGAGATAATGAAAAACTTTTAAAAAGTTGTTCAGGTTATGATTATTTTCTTCATTTAGCATGTATTTCTAATGATAGCAGTTTTGAATTAGATGAAAATTTATCTAAAACGATTAATTATGATTGTTTTGAACCTATGGTGATTGCTGCAAAAAATGGAGGGGTTAAGAGATTTATTTATGCATCATCAAGCTCAGTTTATGGGGTTTCAGATGCAAAAAATATAACAGAGGATCATCCTTTGGTTCCATTAACTGCCTATAATAAATTTAAGGGAATGTGTGAACCAATATTATTTAATTATACAGATCAGAATTTTGAAGGTGTAATATTTAGACCAGCTACTGTGTGTGGCTTTTCCTCAAGAATGAGATTTGATTTATCAGTGAATATTTTGACAAATCATGCTGTAAAAAAAAGAGAAATTACTGTATTTGGAGGTGACCAATTAAGACCAAATTTACATATTGTGGACTACTGTGATGCAGTACTCTGTTTAATAGAATCTGAAAGCATTAAAATTAAAAATCAAATTTTTAATGTAGGTTATGAAAATTTGGCAATCATAGATATAGCCAAAAAAGTGAAATCAACTGTGCAAAAATATTTTAATTTGAGTGAGGAAATTACAATAAAAATTGTTGAGAGTAATGACAATCGCTCTTATCATATCAATTCAGACAAAATTAAAAAAATGTTAAATTTTTCACCTAAAAGAACAATAGAAGTAGCAATAAAAGATATTTGTGAAAAATTTGAACAAGGAATTTACAAAGATAGTTTCGAAAACATTAACTATTTTAACGTAAAAAAAATAAAAAAACTAAACATCAAATAACTCAATGAAAATTGCAATAGTAACCGGTGCAGCAGGCTTTATAGGAAGCCATATGGTAGAATTTCTATTAAATAAAAATTTTTATGTTTATGGAATTGATAACTTGTCCAATGGTAAAAAAGACAATTTAAATAATGTTATTAAAAAAAAAAAATTTAAATTTATAAAAAAAGATATAACAAAACAAATATCACCAAAAATATTTAAAAAAAAAATTAATTATATCTTTCATTTTGCAGGTTTGGGAGATGTTGTGCCCTCTATTGAAAATCCAATACAATATATAACTAATAATATTGTAGGCACTGGAAATTTACTCGAACTTGGTAAACATTTAAAAATAAACAAATTCATATATGCTGCATCTTCATCGTGCTATGGGATTAATAATAAAAAAATTAATGAGAATGAAAAAATATTTTTAGAACATCCTTATGCCTTTAGTAAATACTATGGAGAGAAGTTATGTTTTTTTTGGGCAAAACTATATAAATTAAAAGTAGTTTCAATAAGAATTTTTAATGCTTATGGACCTAGAGTAAGGACCAATGGGAATTATGGAGCTGTTTTCGGCGTATTTTTTAAACAGAAACTCAAACAAAAGCCTTTAACAGTTGTTGGAGACGGAAAGCAAAAAAGAGACTATGTTTTTGTAACAGATGTGTGTAATGCCTTTTATCTTGCCTCTAAAAATATTAGAGCAACAAATGAAATATTTAATCTTGGCGCGGGGGAGCCTCAAGAGATAAATAAGCTAGTAAAAATTTTAAATTCAAAAGTTATAAGAATTCCGTGGAGACCTGGTGAACCAAAAGTAACTTGGGCAAATATTAGCAAGATATCAAAATATTTAAAATGGAAACCTAAAATAAAGTTTAAAGATGGTGTAAATATCATGTTAAAAGATATTAATTATTGGAAAAATGCACCTTTGTGGGATAAAAAAAAAATAAAAAAGGCCACAAAAACTTGGTTTAAAGTACTAAATGAAAAAAAATAATTTTTTAAATAAATTTAAATATAAATTTCTAAATTTAAAAGAATTAAAAAAAAAGATTGGTGATATTAATCGAAAAAAAAAAGTTGTAATGTGTCATGGAAATTTTGACATTGTTCATCCAGGACATATAAGACATTTGGTTTATGCAAAATCAAAAGCACCTATTTTAATTGTTTCGATTACGAGCGATTTGATGATTAATAAGGGGCAGTACAAACCCCATGTTCCAGAAAAACTAAGGGCTTTTAATTTAGCTGCACTTGAAATTGTTGACTATGTATTAATTGATAAAAATCAAACACCATTAGATAGTTTAAATTATTTAGAACCTAATTATTATGCAAAAGGTTTTGAATACTCAAATTTTTCAAATTTAAAAACAAATGATGAAAAAAAAATTGTTCAAAATTACGGAGGTAAGATTATTTTTACCCCTGGAGATTTAATTTATTCATCAACAAAAATAATTAATGAAACTGAACCATCAATAAATTATGAGAAAATTCTTAGTTTTCTGAATGAAGCTGGCATATCATTAAAAAGTGTCAAAAAAATATTAAATAATAAAAAAAAATTTACTGTTCATGTCGTTGGAGATGTAATCGTTGATAAATATACAAATACTTCGTTAATTGGTCTTAATGCTAAAACACCTACGCCCAGTGTTTTGTTTAAAGGAGAAAAAAAATATGTAGGAGGTGCATCAGTTGTAGCTATGCATTTAAAGAAGATTGGTATAAACACAATTTTAACCTCAGTTACAGGTAATGATGAAAACTCAGATTTTGTTAAGAAAACATTATCAAAAAATAAAATTAAGATGAATATTTATCAAGATTCTAAAAGAGTTACTACAGAAAAAAATACTATTGATACTGATACGTATAAAACTTTAAAAATTGATAAAGTTGATAATTCGCCAATTGATAATGATGCGTTAGCTTATATACTCAAAAAAATAAAATCCATTAAGTCAGATGCAATAATTTTTAGTGATTTTAGACATGGGATATTTAACAAAATCTCTATTAACCAGTTTTTAAAAGAAATCTATAAAAAGAAGCGGACAATAAAAATTGCTGATAGTCAAGTTGCATCAAGATGGGGAAATATATGTGATTTTAGTAATTTTGATCTTATTACACCAAATGAAAAAGAAGCAAGATTTTCTTTAGCAGACCAAGACTCAAACATAAGTGAGTTAACTAGACAATTAAGTAAAAAAGCTAATTTTAAAAATTTAATTTTAAAACTATCATCAAGAGGAATTTTTGTAGTCTCAAAAGATAAGGCATTTAGTCTACCTAGTTTTGTAAATCATTGTATAGACCCAGTAGGTGCTGGTGATGCCTTACTTGTGGGAGCAACATTTGGCATGCTTAATACCAAGTCAATTGAAATGGCAAGCTTTATTGGATCTATATTTGCGGCATGCGAGTGCGAAATTAATGGCAATGTTGCTCTTGAAAAGAATGTAATTTTAAAAAAAATACAAACACTTCAAGAAAGTTTAAATTTCTAGATATGAAGGCAATAGTTTTAGGCTTAGGCACTCAAGGCAATAAAAGAAAAAAAATTCTTTTGAAAAAAAATTCCTACTATTGCTCTATTGATCCAATTAATAAAAGGGCAGAATTTCAAAATTTAAATCAAATTGTATTTAACAAATTTGATACCGTTTTCATTTGTACCCCAGATTTTTTGAAGGAAAGATATATATTTTTTTTTTTAAAAAATAAAAAAAATATTTTTGTTGAGAAACCATTGAAAATTTCTTCAAAAAAACTCTCACAAATTAAAAAATTATCAAAAAAAAACAAATCACTAGTTTATGTTGGTTATAATCACAGATTTGAACCTCACTTTGTTAGATTAAAAAAATTAATTAAAAATAATACTATTGGTAAATTACTTTATCTAAATATTGTATATGGAAACGGGACATCAAAATTAGTTGCCAATAGCTGGAGAAATAAAAACTTATCTATTTTTGATGATATTGGATCACATATAATTGATTTAATTTTTGAATGGTTTGGAGTCCAAGATATAAAAAAAATCAAAGTTATTAAAAGCAAGTTAGAAAATAATTTTGACGATCATATTGTAGTTTACTTTATTCTTAAAAATGATTTAAAAATTAATATTCAAATTTCATATTGTTATTGGAAAAACGATTTTAAATTAAACCTAATTGGAAAAAAAGGATCTATATTAATAAATAACTTATGTAAATGGGGAGCGTCAAAATTAGAAATCCATAAGAGAGTATATCCATCTGGAATTCCTATTATTAAAACAAAAATAATAAAACAACGAGATCCAACATGGAAAAAAGAAGTGAATTATTTCAGAAACTGCATAAAGAATAATATTAAATTTGATGATTTTAGGGAAAAAAAAATTAATCAATTGCTTCATAAAATACAAAAAAGTAGGTAAAAAAATGTTTATAGGTTTTGTTGGTATGTCACATCTTTCAATGACATATTTAATAGCTACTGCAAAAAAAAATTATAATGTAATCGCGTATGACGATAATGAAAAAAAAATATCAAATCTTAAAAATTACAATGAGTAT
>MDTA01123479.1_pt1 | contig 10767 bp, 9 predicted proteins | sample 811151 | NCBI WGS metagenome assembly MDTA01 (sample SAMN05326648, study PRJNA326480) | marine metagenome | isolation source: seawater | place: Indian Ocean: South | collected 2010 | reverse complement strand
TGTAGTAATACTGTTGCCACCTTCGAAGTGTATAAGATTTGTTGATGTTGCGTTGAATACAACACCAACTGAGTCATCTCCCGATATACCAATCTGCGGAGTAGCACCAGCGTTAGCATCAACAAATGCTTTAATCGATTGTTGAGTGGCCAAGTGTACACCTGAGTCTGATGTCATGTCATCTTCGTCTAGGACGCCTGTTATGACAGGACCATCACCTATTTCTAATGTTGTTGTGTTAAGTGCACCAATAATGTTCATGCCATCTTCTACTTGAACAGCACCAGAGTCATCAGCAATGATGGCCTGTGTTCTTAAACGGTCTATAGTAATTTCTGTTGAATCTCTACTTGTAATTTTTGATACTAATAATTCTTCTGCCAATGATATTTTAACATTACCAGCTGAAGTTGTTGAAGTTGATATTGATGGACCACCTTCAAAATGCAAAGTTGCTGGTGTGTCTAGTGCAAAAATCAAATCAACGTTTGTGGAATCATCACCTGATATTTTTAAACTTTGTGTTAAAGCTGTTGCAGTGTTTTGGTCATCAACATATGCTTTAATTGATTGTTGTGTGGCCAAAGATATGTCTGAATTAGAAGACATGTCATCTTCGTCAAGTATATTGTTTACTCCAGTACCACTGGCCAGTGTAAGTGTTCCGTCGATGTCTAAGCCATCTTGAATGTTAATCACTGATGAATCTGTGCTTACAAGTGTATTGGTGTCAATCGTATCTGCACTTAAAGTTCCTGACACATTAAGGCCTTCATTAACTTGCACCGCTGTTGAACCTGATGAAGATATAGTATCAACATCTAAAACTGAAATTTGCACTGCTGTGGAGTCTTCTCCGATAATGTTATCAACAGCAAGAGTGCCGCCTAGTGTAACATCACCACCAACATTAACACCATCATTAATTTGTATTGCAGTTGAATCGCCTGAAGATAACTGATTAACTTCTATGGTATCGATGTTTGCAGTTCCAGTGACTCTAAATCCATCATCAACTACCACTTCAGTAGAATCATTGGAAGAAATTGTGTTGACGTCCAATGTTTCAGATGAAATATTTCCTGCAACAGTCATACCGTTTTCAACAACAACTTCGCTTGATCCAGCAGTTTGTATGTTACCGCCTATTATTAAGTTGTCGTTTATTAAAACTCCGGTTGAATTAGCTGAAGAAATAGAATCAGCATTAATGTCAGCCGCCATAGACGTGGTGATTGTGTCACCAGTAATTACAACTGAAATACCACCAGAGCCAACTAATTTAATATCACTTGTTCCTGGAGTAACTGTTAGGCTTGTGGAAGATTCGTCCGAAAAAGTATGTGTTTGTTCAGCAATATTGGAAAAAGTTGCTATCCTAGTACCACCAGGATTTGACCCATCGTGTACCTTAAGCGTCTTAAGATCTGTATCTACAGTAACTTCGCCTACTGCACCTGTAAATGTATCATGTTCGGCTGTAGTGCCTCTTCTAAACTGAACTTGGGTTGTCATGTAATGTATTTATTGTGTCGCAAAACCTCCATCCTGAATTTGTCTGAATATAAATAATGATACATGACAGATTCCACTACACAGCCAAGTGATGAAAAAATCATTAAAACACCCGATGAACAACAGGGTCTAGATATTCAAGGACATATCAAAATTTTTGATCCTGAATCAGACGAAGTCTATGTGGACAAACACAATGCTATACACTATGAAAATTTTAGTAAGTCTTTAGCTAATTCACTAGCTAACAAAACCACTGGTTATGTTGAAGAGATGCACTTTGGTAACGGTGGAACATCAGTTGATGCAACTGGTATTATTACATATCTTACTCCAAACAGTTCTGGAGATAATGCAAATTTATACAATAGGACATATTTTAAAAGTATTAATGATCAATCGTCACTAAACACAGATCCTACAAGGAACAAAATTGCTGTGGCACACACAAGCGGAACAACATATTCAGATATGATAATATCATGTCTACTTGATTTTGGTGAACCAGCAGGACAATCATCCTTTGACAACACAACAACTGTAAATGATCAATTTGTTTTTGATGAAATTGGACTATTTTCATGGGAAGGCACAGCTGGTGCCGGAAACTTATTAACACATGTGATATTTCACCCTGTACAAAAATCTCTAAATAGACTTATACAGATTGATTACACAATTAGGATACAAAGTTTAACAAACTTTGTTGATGTTTAAAAGGCGGTAAATACAGTACATGGCATACACAATTAATAAAACAGACGGTTCAATTGTAGCAACAGTTGAAGACGGAGTTCTTGATACAACCACATCAGTAAGTTTAATAGGTAGAAACTATCAATCATATGGTGAGCCATTCAATGAAAACTTAGTAAAACTATTAGAAAATTCAGCATCATCAACCGCACCAAGTTCTCCATTGAAGGGCGAACTATGGTATGACACTTCCGGAGGTGAATTAAAAGTTTATAACGGATCTGACTTCAATCCTATTGGCATTAGAAGTTCTGCAACGGCGCCAACAGCTTCATTGACAACAGGTACATTATGGAACGACACAACTAATGACCAATTGTACATGTATGATGGATCAGCTTTTGATCTTATTGGTCCAATTTTTAAAGTTGGCGATGGTAAATCTGGTTGGTTAGTTGATGAAGAAAATTTATCAGCTGGAGGCACAGCTAATGTGTTATCATTATATCAGGATGGCACTAGAGTTGCAATCTTAACAGCAACACAAAGATCACTTACTACAACACCTTCTGGATTTGCTTCAGCTACTTTACAACCAGGACTTACTTTTTATCAAGCTGGTGATTCAACAACATTTAGATTACATGGCACAGCCACAAATGCACTACAACTTGGTGGTAGAGATCAATCAGCTTATCTTGTAAATGATCAAAACCAAACAACATCTGGAACTTTTGGCGTATTAAATGACACAGGATTTACAATAGGTGCTGATTCAGATGCTACTTTTTCTATACAATCAAACAATTTAGTAATTACACAAAACAATGCAGATGAAGCCATACAGTTTAGAATAAACAAAGCATCAACAATAACAACAGCACTTGAAGTTACTGACTTAGCTAATGTCAGAGTGTTTGGCGATTTACAAGTTGATGGTAATTTGGTTACCACTGGTTCATCATCTAGTTTTGAAAACAGCACATTAATTTTAAATAATGATACTCCAGCAGATTCAAACGATGGAGGTGGATTAGATATAAGAGGATCTACTAGTGGCAACAACGTAACATTTTTTGTTAACGGTGACGGCGGTCCTATTAGATCATCTTCAGGATTATCCGTTGCAAGTGGCAAAGGATATGACATAGCAGGCACTACTGTATTAAGTGGCACCACGTTAGGATCAAGTATTGTAACATCTTCATTGACAACAGTAGGTAATCTATCTTCAGGAGAGATTGTAAATGGCTTTGGAAATATATTCATTGGATCTAACAAACTAACATGTGGTTCTATTGTTATGTCATCAGATGCTAACGATGATTCTTCCACTGTTGCTACAATTGACAACTTTTCAAACGATGCTAGACTGGCATCAAGCAATCCAGATTCAACAATTTTAAGTGAAACAGCAGTTAAAAATCATGTGTCTCAAGCTATTGCAGGCACTGATCTTGTTTTTGAATTAGATACCACTGGCTTATCAAATGCAAATATTGCCAGTATACTTGCCACAGCGGCACCAAGCTCTGCTTTCCCAAATGGAAAAATAGCAAGAATAATTTCGTTGACACTAACAGCGACCTCTACATCTTCTTTTTCTTCCGGTTCAATCGGAAGTCCAGCTAGTGTGTCAACTTCTACTACTTTGAATAGAACCAGAGCAAACGATCTTGTCTTTACTTTGACTAACGGCACTTGGACTTACACTTCAGGAGGTTAATCCTGTGCCTAATTTTTTACCAGAAGTAGTTCCCAACTATGTGGCCAATGTAGAAGAGATCCTTAATCATATCAAACAGTTTGGAAAATTTACCAGAAGACATCCTGGCGACAAAACTCAACACAAAGCTAAAATCAACGGACCAGTAAGTAAATTCAGCACTTGGTACAGTAAAGATATGTCCCAAGACACAATCAACACAATATGGAAAACAATACCAGAAGACAAAAAACACTGTACACAAATGGTCATTAATAGATATGAGCCAGGAGATTTTTTAGTAAAGCATTGTGATGCACAAGGTGGATATTGGAAGTTCAAATTAATATTTCTCACTGACGGTAAACCACACTTTTGTTGGTATGACAAACAAGATCAAGCTCACTTAGTACAAGAAAGCAAAGGGGCACTATTCAACATGGATATTGGGCTATATCACGAAGTTACTCAGCTTACAGCCAACGAGCCAAACAAGTATTCCCTGTGTCTAATATATGAATAAATAAGTACAGCTATGCAAAAAGTAAAAAAATCATTAATGTTTAATGCAAAGACCGGAGTACTAATAGGTGCTTTGCCTGGAGATACACCAACAACACATTTAGATCTTTCTAAATTTAAATTCAAAGAAGTAGAAGTTGATCCTATCAACGAGTTTTGGGAAGGTGATTATGACACAGGAAAAATAAAGTCTATAGATGAAAAGCCAAGATTTTCCGAAGTAGGTGTGGATGGCTTTACTGCAAATGCAATTGAAACAAAATATCCATTACACAAACAGCTGAATATCATAATAGATATGGTTAACAAAAGCGATATGCCTAACACACCTGAATTTACAGCTATGATGGAATACATTAATGATCAAATAAAACTTGGCAAAGAGAAAAAACAAACTTACAAAGAATCTGATGCTTTTGATTATGTGTCTGAAGATGACATCCAAGAATACGCCAAAAAAGCAGTTGATCTAGATTAATTCAATTCATACTAATTTGCCTGTGATCTCATACGCATAAATATTGAATATACATGGCGTACACAATTAATAAAACTGATGGAACAGTATTAGCCACGGTTTCCGATGGCAGTTTAGACACCACTACTAATATTTCTTTGATTGGAAAAGGATATTCAGGATACGGTGAAGCACAAAATGAAAATTTTATTTCTTTGCTTGAAAATTTTGCCAATACAACAACGAACGCACCAGACAAAGCTCTTACAGGACAACTTTTTTATGACACAACAGTTGGCGCTTTACAAGTATATGATGGCACCAGCTTTGTTGCTGTAAGTGGAACAGTTGTTTCTACCAGTGCACCTAGTTCTGGAAGTGTTGGTGATATTTGGTGGAACTCTACAAACAAACAGCTTTATGCATATGATGGAACGTCTTGGATATTAGTTGGACCACCAACTGCTACTGACTCCGGTCCTGCAGTGGACACAATCACAGATTCTGCAGGTGCCAACAAAAATATTATAAGATTTAAATTAGACGGAACAACAGTTGCTATTGCATCGACAGAAGCATTTGTTCCTGGAGTATCACAAACAGGATTTTCAAATGTGTTTGCAGGACTTACATTAAGTTCAACAGTAACTGGCAACAAATTTCACGGAACGGCTACCAACGCTGACTCTTTAGGTGGTGTGTCAGCATCAAGCTACTTGTTATCTAATACTAACGATACCACAACTGGTACATTAACAATACAAAATGATTCTTCATTAGTGTTAGGAGCTGATGGCGACGTATTAATGACCCAAGATGGCTCACACTTTAACCTTAGAAACAGTTCGCAAGATGGTGATATAAGATTAGCTGTAAACAGTGGTGGATCTAACACAACTGGACTTACTGTCACAGGAGCAGGTGCTGATGTCACAGTGGCAAATGCATTAAATGTCACAGGTAACACAACTCTAAGTGGTACATTAACAGTTGGAAGTGGCGTAACCACACTTAACAATTTAATAATATCCGGAGACTTAACTGTCGAAGGAACCAGCACAATAGTAAACACAGCAACATTGACTGTTGAAGACAACATACTAGAATTGAACAGTGGAGTAAGTGGTTCACCAAGCACTAACTCAGGCTTAGAAATACAAAGAGGCACAGCAGATAATGTAACTTTCCTTTGGAATGAGTCTATTGATAAATGGACAGTTGGTACAGCAACTATGGTTGCGGCAACTTTCGAAGGAGCACTTACAGGTAACGTAACAGGAGATGTAACTGGAAACGTAACTGGAAACGTAAACGGAAATACAGTTGGATCAAACTCTGTTGGCACAAGAACAGTTTCAACAGGAGATCCAACAGGCGGTTCAGACGGCGATATCTGGTACAAGTATAACGCATAATGACCAAAACATTTGTAAATGACTCCGGCACCTTTCGTGAAGTAAAAGAACTATATGTTAAGGACGCTGGCTCATGGCGTAATATTGACGAAGTATATGTAAAAGAATCTGGTGATTGGCGATTAGTACACAAACGTCGACCAGATCTGATTTCCAGTTCAGGAACCATTTCATTTGATGAAAATGCTAATGTTTATGATCATGGTCCATATGGTGGTCCACCTGTGGACATATATGACAGTGGTGGAGTCAGCGACTATAGAAATGACAACAATGATGGCTTAGATGATTTTGGTGCATTTACTCACATGTTTAGCACATTTATTAAAATCGCAGATGAACCTATTCCTGCAGGAAACACAGTAGAGGTTACAATAAATTCTATGGACAGTAGAATGCGTATAGTAAATTGGAACGATATTCCATTTTTTAAAGAGAATAACCTTAACGTGTTAACAATAACAAACACAGCACCAAATGAACTTGGAGCAAATCCATTGGGCACATCTTTTGATCTACAAAACACATGGAGTCTTGCCCAAAGACGAGACGATAATGCATGGGCAAGTGGTAACACTGTTCCAAGTGGTGGATTTTTCCATCCTACAGGTGCTGGACTTTCACCTTCAGATATACCAGGAGGTGCAAACACAGGATTTGATTATACAGGCACAGCGAATAGTGGAACAATAGAAATCAATAGTTTTTTCCCTGCAAATGGATTTGGTATTAGTTCCGCAGGTCAAAACCCTTCTAGTTATGTCCAACAAGTAAGAGACTATGTTAATAACACAGATCACCATTCATATTCTAGCATACAGGTATTCATAGTGGACAAATCAAGATCATTTCCTTTCACTGCGTCATATGATATATCCGTGGCTTACAAGGACTAATAAATATAAAAAATGGCTTTTACAATCAACAAAACAGACGGAACAGTCCTAACAACCATAGCTGATGGCACAGTTGATTCAACCACTTCGTTATCGCTAATTGGAAAAAATTATGCAGGTTACGGCGAAATACTAAATGAAAACCAAGTTAAACTTTTAGAAAACTTTGCCAACACCACTGCTAATGCTCCTTCCACTGCAATCAAAGGCCAATTATTTTTTGATACTACTTTAGGTTCCTTGCAAGTATATGATGGATCAGCATTTAAAACTGTTTCAGGATCATTAGTATCTGCAACCCAGCCAACTAATGGAGTAACTGGCGACTTGTGGTACGATTCTAACAACAAACAAATATATGCATACGATGGATCAAATTGGATTTTAGTAGGACCAACAGCGACTTCAGGAGAAGGTACATCTGGTTCGATTGTTGCATCAATTACAGACTCAACTGGTGCGTCAAGATCAGTTATTCAACTTACAGTGCAAGATGTAATTGTTGCCATGGTAGCAGATACAGAATTTACACCGGAAACAGCCATTACAGGATTTTCACTTATTAAAAAAGGAATAACTTTATCTACAAACATTTCATCTAATAAGTTTCAAGGCACTGCAAGTGATTCTGATGCATTAGGCGGTGTAGCCGCGGCAAGTTATTTGAGATCGGATAATGATGATACATCGGTTGGAACCCTAACTATACAAAAAGATGCTTCTTTAGTTTTGGGTGCAGATGGAGACTTGACTGTGACACAATCGGGTGCCAACACAACATTTAAAAACGTCACTTCGGATGGAAATATATTGTTTAATGTTAATGATGGCGGATCTGATAGAACAGCAATGACAGTGACTGGTGAAGATGCTTCCGTAACAATGAATAACAATTTAACAGTGTCCGGCGATCTTACTGTGTCTGGCACAACGACCTCAGTGAATACCACACAAACAAAAATTTTAGATCCTATTATTCATCTTAATTCAGGTGCATCATCCCCTGACAATGATATTGGACTATTATTTGATAGAGGTGGCGCCAATCAAGCACTAATATGGGATGAGTCGTCAGATGAATTTGCGTTTGTTGCCACCAGTGACAGTGCTAACACATACGGAGACATAAGCATTGATTCTTATGCAACAATACACGCCACAGCTACAGCGGCACAATATGCTGACTTGGCAGAAAGATATGAAGCTGATACTCCTATGGAGTATGGCGACGTGGTTAAAATAGGTGGCGAAAAAGAAATTACAAAAACAACCCAAGAAGCTGATACTAACGTATTTGGAGTTGTAGCAAAAGATCCAGCATTTAAGATGAACACTGGTGCTGGTGACGATATAACACATCCTTATGTGTCGTTATCAGGTAGAACACCATGCAAAGTTTTAGGTGCAGTCAAAAAAGGCGATAGACTTATAACATCAGATACACCTGGTGTGGCAAAAGCGGTTGATTCTGAACTGCCTTCAGTGTATACTGTAATAGGTAGAAGCTTAGAAGACAATGACGCTTTAGGCGTTAAATATGTAGAAATAACGGTAGGAAAAAATTAGATGGCATATCAAACTGGCGATGAAATTTTAGATGATCATTATAATGGCTTTGCTGATGACAACACTAATAATGTCAATAAAATTTTAGGTACAGGTAACGCTGACTTTGGTTATGGACAAACAAATACTGTAGACACAGTGTCAGCTGGTAACACTGTTCAAGCATCACAATGGAATACTTTATTAACACGTATGAGAAGCATAGCTGATCATCAAGCCAGTGGTATTACTACTGCTGACTCTGGACAGTTATCTGCAGGTGATATTATTGCGGCTATCGGAACAATAAATGCTGATATCACAACTTTAGCTAATAATAGACTCAATGCGGCATCAGGAAATATTACAGTGTCAAACGATGTTACTGGCACAAGGACGTTTACTGGCAGTTGGACAACCAATACTATTCATGAATGGAAAGCCACGTTTGCTTCAGTTGATAAAGCAAGATTTTTCTTCAACGCAGGTGGATATATTTCATGGGACGGCGATCTTTCTGGATTTACAGATAGGGAAAAAACTAAAGACTGGGAAAACTTGTTGGAAACAAGATTTGGCCAATTTAGATTAAAAGCACAAACTTCGTCAGAAGATGGCAACGCAACTCCGGCCACAAACAATGTCAACACTGGCTATTATGATCTTGGCACATCCTATGGTGTAATATTCAAGATGTTTGGCGGTCAGTTAACATATGACTATTATGATGCTAACTTTTTACAAATAGAAGCAAAAACAAATGGCACTGCTGGTGATAATGCCGCGAACGGCAACGAAGTATCTATCAAAGTAACACTAAGTGATGCGGCCGCGGATGATGGTGCAAGTAACACAGACCAAGTTGACGGCAATCTTAAAAGTGCTTGGGGCATTGGTAAACCAAATACAAATTTCTTAAACGCTGATGTGGTTGGATCTATAACAACTGCAGAAGTTTCACAAACACAAGCATAGTAGATTTTTTCCGTTAAGTATGCTATAATAAGCCATGCACAAACGTATTTTTACCATCAAACGTGATCTTAATCTTCTTAAACAAAAAATGGAAACAGCTGGACATTTTGTTTATCAAGGCGGAATGTTTTCCGCAGATAAAGACTTTTTGGCATATGTAAATGCTTTAGATGACAAAAGTTGTGTTCAAGATCTAAATGGAAATCCTATACTAATTGAAGACATTGATGATTTTAAGTTCATAGTGAAATCTAAACATCAAGAAGTTATGAATGAATTATATAATGAATACAAAAAAATTACAACATGACAAAGGTTTTTTGGTTTACAACTTTGACACAGAAACCACAAACTATTCCAAAATAACAAAACTTTGTATTGAACATCTAAAACATTACATGCCAGATATTCCTGTTGCAGTGTGTGGAGATCATGTGGAAGGTTGTGATATCCATATAGACATGAAAGATGTCAAACACAACAAAAGATCATATGTGCATAATAATGATGCGGTCAGCGAAACTTGGCTGAATTTGACACGTGACAAATCTTTTGCAATTTCTCCATTTGAACAAACAATATTAATGGATTCAGATTACATTGTGTTGTCAGATCATTTGATGACACTATTTGATTCTTCATCGCCATTTTTAATGCCAGATAAAATTTATAATATCAAAGAAGATAGAATAAGTGAATCATATCTTGGAGAAAGCAAAATCTTACAGAAATGGGCCACTCTGGTAAAGTTTGATCAAAGTGATATAACAGAACAATTTTTTAAATTTTGGAGCAATGCATTAAAAAATTATGAATATTACATGAAGTTATTCAAATGGAAAAACGACGGTACAGTGTGGAACGACAACGCTATATCTATTGCCCATGCACAGATAACTGATTACAATCCATTGAATACTAGGTTTATAGTTCCATGGCCAGTGTGTTTTGCAAGTTTCAAATGTGAAATAGACTCGATTACAATGGATCAAGCCATAATCAAAGATCAAAAATCAGCAATGACAATCAAGGAAGACGTGC
>MDTA01089833.1_pt1 | contig 10769 bp, 12 predicted proteins | sample 811151 | NCBI WGS metagenome assembly MDTA01 (sample SAMN05326648, study PRJNA326480) | marine metagenome | isolation source: seawater | place: Indian Ocean: South | collected 2010 | reverse complement strand
TAAGGAACTAGGTACTATAAAAAAGAATGTACAGCATATTATGGATAAGTCTGAGGCAAGCTTAATTTCCCCTAAAGCTGGCAGAGACGCTATCGATGCTGAAATGAAAAAGCACGTACTAACAAATAGATCAAAGCTAAAAGATCAACTTATATTTGGTACTATAGGCACGGCGATGGCAGGCAGTGCGGGAGCTAAATTAATAAGGGAGGGAGCGAAGGCTGGTCAACCTACCGATAGGAACAAGGTTAATCAAAATCTAGCTAAGCAGTATCGGCAAACGGGTAAGTTAGATCCCCGCCAAGTTAATTACTTAACTCAGCAACTCTAACCCCTTTTTTTTACATACTCGGATAAGTTTCCTAGATCTTGGATAGGACCTAGCTGCCTGTTTAATTCACAGGTAGCCATTGCTACTTCTTTGCCCTTGTCTCTGATGAGAGCATCGGCAGCGTGCGTCGTTCTACCCGCTGGTTCCACCGTTTCATTTTCTAAGACAGCGATAGTCTTTTCTACTGCTCCGAAAATGAATCTTGCCAGTGCTTCTTTGTCAATTTGTACACCTCCTCCATCCTTGGATGCTTGCATTATATTTTTTGGTGAAAAGTTAAATTTGTGAGTTACTTCTAGCATAAAACTATTCCTTAATTATTGTGTGTGTTGGAGTTTCCTCAAACTTTGTAAGGCACATTTTGCACTGCCACTCAGTACAAAACTGCTCCTCTATGGTTACTATCTCGTGTGTATGACCGCAGCCTGGGCAGATAACATTTCTCCGATAAACACAATATTTAAAGATATCTTTGTCGTAATTTTTATCAAAACGACGTTCTACCTTATCAACTATTAATTTTATATCGGCGAGTGCTTTCACAAAGGTTGCGATTAAAAAAACGTAAAGAATTTTAATTCTCCTTATGTTGTTTAGTGTACTTACTTATCACTCATTTTAAGGAATTTTTAACCGAGATAAGTAATCTCTGCATGATAGAACGGGCCTTGTTTAAACCCTAGTTGATGCCCCTTAAAGGTCCTGGTATTACCATACTTGCCACCTAACGCCGCTTCCATAATGTGTGGAAGATATCCCGCCTTATTTATATCAAACTTTGCTGTATACTCTTGTAGTGTGTCCCCCAGCATGAGGTAATCTACTGTTATCCTAGTAGTTTTTTTATTCAAAGGGACTAGCGTTGTTATGGGATAATCATTTTTCTCGGTTCGGCTATAGATGTATCTTCGATCTCCCGCAGGTTTATGGTCCCGTGAGGAAATAATTGCTACTGCAACGTTTTCATATACTTTTCCTTGAGTACGAATGCCATACGTATGCTCAGTCCTTGCATTACGTATCACTCTTCCAAAATCCTGACCTGTGTGCTCGCATACGGTCGTGTTTATTATATGAGATATATTTGTATCTGCAAACTCATTTTTTACATCTGCCCAACCTAAGAACTCGCTCGTTCCATACGAAGTATAGCAGGATGCAAGAAATCCATTATTTCGTGGATAATGATAGTTTTTATGTACAAAAATCGCGGGGCTGGGCGCGTCAAGCAGTCTACTGTCTTCGTCAAGAATAGTTAATACTCCTCCTTCCCAATCCCCTTCATTCATGCACTCGAAACTACCAGCGTGATCTATAAATAAAGAGTCTAGCGCTTCCTGGAATGTTTGTCTACATCCCGTGTACCACACATTGGAGATAGTGTACTTGCGTTCGTAGGACTGAGCGTTGAATAATGATGAAAGACTAGTGGGCCTTAACTCCACATACAAGTATTCAGCTGCGAATCCCTCAAAAAGATACACTTTATATGTAAGAATAATATTGGCTTTGGCAAGTGTGAGCTCTCCCATCATCGCAGGCCTTATTGGGTCTATATCATGCGGGACGGCTGGTCTATTCGGGTTTAATATCTGTGGCTCTATCGATTGTAAAAGTGCGTTTAATTGTTTTTCCCGTCCCATCCAATTGTATTGGAGAGTTCCAGCATTTTTTACTCTGAGGATAAAAGTATCCTCGTTATACTTAATCTTTACGATAAGAGTAGAGCATGGCGTGGACCACTTCCACTTTAAAGTCTCGGTTTCAATTGCGCAGGCAATAATTTTTCCTCTCAAAAAAAGTGGATTTAATATCTTCAATATCTCGTTATTAAGTAAGAAAATATGACGTTGAACTAAACCAGTTAAATCCATATTAGGCTCTGACTCAGTATAGATTGCCCTTTCTGCTAGACCTACACCTCCGATTGTCCTTGCTCGAAAGCGTAAGTCATTCTGAAAATCTTCTCCTATCGGTATAAAAGTAAAAATCCCTGTGTATCCCACTTTACCGTTTCCAATGTTGCAGTACGGCGACCCATTTGTGTCCTCTGTCTCGTACTCTGTTAGCGTGAGAGCGTTAGTTGCGAATAGCGGGGGTAGATCAATAACACTAATGGAGGAGCCTTTTTTGGCAAATGAGATGTAGTCGTCTTTTTCTACAGACGTCAACTCGTCCCAGTCTCTTTCTTCCTCACTTTTAGAAAGCCTATATGCAGTACAAGCCTTCTTTGCATAGTCAGCGAACTGGCCTTCAATAACGCTTCTTTTTTCTAGGGCGGGAAGTGTGTGTCCTCTGTAATTCTCAATCTCTATCCCGGAGGGGTATAGTATATGATTTCCCATATCTTCAACTGTGCGTGTCTTTCCGAAATGAGCTATGAACATGGCAGTCCAGAGAGCTTTCTGTACATCGCGCTCCTTCTTTAGTAGCTTTACAGCCGCTAATTGCGCAGGATCTTTTAACTTTCTTCTATGCATAGGAAGACGTATTTGTTTTCCATCAGGAGTATTTACAATAACTTCCCCTTTTGCATCAGAAGCAGTGAGATCACTACGTGTACCTGCCCAATCCCAAACAGTTGTGGGAGCCAGGCGGATAAAGTCATACGCTTCTAGGAATCGCCCATTCTCGATTCTTAATAATTCTTGTCTTGGGTTCTTTTTACTGTTAATTTCAAGACTAAATGTATTGTTAGAGTTTGTTATATATATTTCCTTCCTATCGGAAAGGAATATCTCTAAATCTTGTTTATTACTACCGAAGTAGGCTTCCAATAGGCAAAGCATCTTATGTAGGTATACATGTTTTTTATATGACATAGCTTTCTCCTTGGCTAAGTAGGTGTCACTATGAGTTATCCCGATAATCCCTTTGATATTAATATGTTAATAAAGCTCGCAGGAGGTAATTTATCTGCAGAAGCATCAAGAGTTATGGCTCGCCAAGTAAGGGAGGACTCTCCCGGTATTAAGAGACCTACGGCGTCGGCAGCGTCTACAGGTGCCGAAGCGGAGGTTTCCCTTAAAAAGAAAAAGGCACTAATCGCTCAAATACTAAGGGATCGTATGGCTAAAAACACAGAGCATACATCTCACAAAGTCGAGGGAACAGATTCAGATGAATACTCTCGTAAAGAACTTGGAGTAGGTCGCGGAGAACGCCGTAAGGAAAGCGAGCACTATAAGAAGTCTCCACACGGTTACAGCCATCAACAATCCTTTAGCCAAGTAAAGATCGCAGCAAAAACTTCTCCCGTGACACGTAGAATTCGCGGTTTAAAAGCTAGGAAAATTATTCCCGATGAGTATAGAGGTGCTATTACCTCAGAAGCCATTATTGTGGGAGGTAATATCGATGAAATACCTATGGTTCCTTATCCTAAGAACGATTCTCCAGAAGCGATAAGGGAGCTTCATACAATATCTCATATTATTGACGAAGAACCTTTAACTGAAGATACTATGGAGTTGGCTGATGAGGAGCCAATGGAACTTTTTAAGAGGGCGTGCCACGCATTGGGCGTTGAAGTAGATGATCAAATAGCACCACTGCTCGTACAAGATCTTAGGAGAGTAGCTATTATCCTAAAGTATGTGCATCTAAGACCTAGACCTTATGAGCTTGCTCCATATCATGGGATTGGTTTAACGCCTAGTCACGTAGATAACTTAGGTGTTACACCGTCTTATCCTTCTGTGCATTCTACTATAGGCTATGGTTTAGCCAACTTTTATGCGGACGCTTATCCTGAGTATGCAAACGAGTTTTATAATGTGGGTGATACAATCGCCCTACAGCGTGTGCAAAGTGGTCAACACTACCCAAGCGATAACTCCTATGCGAAAGTTGTTGCTGATACTTTACTAGGAGGAAATAAAAAATCTCCCGAGACCAAAAGAAGGGTTAAGGTTCTAAAATGAGTTATACCATTGTTAATGATCCCGCGTCGGTGCGTGTTTATAATATCTCTGGTGACGACAAAACAGTGGTAGACGCTGCCAGAGTTTCCCTTGCTTCCTTAGATGAGATGCACGGTAGGGTAAAGTCTCTTGAGGACGCAGAGGACGCACGCGAATGTACTGAGCGGGATATTAAGCTTATAAACTACTTAGCGCGTGAAAAGCATTACTCTTGTTTTGAGCATTCTCATATTACTCTATGGGTAGAGGTTCCTATTTACATAGCGAGACAACACATGCGTCATCGCACGTGGTCGTATAACGAGGTTAGTCGTAGATACACATCTGAAGATATACGTGTCTATGAACCTCTTATGTTTAGAGCACAATCTAAGAGTAATCGCCAAGCTTCCACTGACGAGGCAATTGACCCCGTACTTAAAACAATAAGCGGACATTACCAGGACTATGACGTACACGCTACGGATGCCGTTGCTGAGCATAATCGTGACGCAATTAATACGTACCATAAGCTTTTAAATAACGGAGTTTGTAGAGAGCAGGCGCGGGGAGTGTTGCCTATGGGACTGCTGACGCAGTATTATGCTAGTGTCAACTTAAGGAACTTTGCAGCCTTTATAAGAGAACGTAAAAGTTCTCATGCACAATCTGAGATGCAGACATTAGCAACAAAAATGTATGATGCTATTATCGAGCACTTTCCGATTTCACTTAAAGCCTTACTGGAGTAAGCCATGTCAGACACAATTTCCACATTCACAAACCAAAGTGCTAAAAGATATAATAAACGATTTGCAGGTATCACAACAATGCCGGGCATCCCAGATATTATTAAAGATGCATACCCTGGTATTAACCAGTTACCTGAAACCTTTGAGTTTGCAGAAGCTGTGTTTAGAATTCAAAGAGACTTGGGCCTACAAAGCGATGGTTGCCTAGGACCTGCGACCTATAGAGCGATCCTAGAGGAATATGACCCAGTGCTACCCGCAGAAAACTACATTGTTTTTGGTCAACGCAGAATAGCTTTAGATGGATTAAGTGGTAAAAGTTACTATACATTAAACTTTGATCAAGCCGACGGACTAGATTTACACCCTGCTGGGCATTTCTCGTCTAGGAGTATCGCACCTGATACAGTAATCATGCATTGGGGTGGATTTAATCCTAAGTCTCTTTACAATGTTATGTCAGGCCCTAGAAAAGTATCTACGCACTTTGGGATTGGTTTAGACTCAGCAGGACAACCTTATGTTGTACAGTATTTAGACTTAAAACACAAAGCATGGCATGCGGGGTCGGACAATGAAGGATCTATTGGCATAGATATATGTCAGCAACCTGTATACAAACACATTGGTCGTTATCAAAAAGAAGGGTACGTTGTTAAGAAAATGAAGAACCCGACTACCCGTGGTAATCGCAATGTTATTTCGTTAGACCCACGAATAGCTCAGGCTACTAGAGACTTTGTTTTGGACTTAGCCAATGTATTAGATCTAAGGCTGAAATCACCTAAAACTCACGAACTACTAGACAATCCTAGAGATTATACTTTAGTAGGACATCACCATCTTAGTGGCAGGAAATGGGATATAGCGTGCTGGTGGAATACTGTATTCCAGGACACACAATTTACTATAGAAAACGAGAGCTAACAAAAAAGTTTTAGCTGACCCCCCCTCCGCCTATGTTATCCCTTATATTCTTATTCTTCTTCCTCTGAAAAAGTAGCGTGAATAAGATCATCGTCCTGAATTAGGTCTGTTGCGGTATCGATGATGGTTTCTAACTCTTGGATTCTTTGGTCCTGCTCTTTGATAATTTTATCCATATCTTTGTTTGCTTTAATAAGTTTTTCGTTGTCTGAGCCTTCTTTGATGCTTTTTACAACTGCATCAGTTAGAGCAACTGCGATACGTGAAGCACACTGTTTTACTGTCTCAGTTTCCAAAACATTAGCCAACCAAGCGCTAGCTTTGCTTGAAGTTTCATGTTGCATGTCTGCAATCTTAGAAGATAGATCCACAATTGACAGTTGTACTGATTCAGGAGTTGAGGGAGATGCAGATCGTATTTTTGCAGTAGCATCAGCAGTTGCGGAAACCACTTTACAAAATGAATTCGTGAAGGCAGAAAGACCTTTTAATGCACGTTTTTGATTTCGGTCTTTGTCTGCGTGACTAGCACCGACAACTTTTAGAGTTTTGTTTTTTTTATTACCGGCTTTAAGAGTTTCTTTACGAGTAGTCATATCATATTCCTTTCTGTTAATATTAATGTTAATGATTTTGACTACTTACTTATCACTGGTTTTTAGCTAGTTTTGCGTTTTTAACTATCATCCTCGTCCTCTGCATTTTCTAGCTCATCAATTTCTTTTTGTAGATCTTCCATAGCATCCAAGAAAGCTTCTCTAATAACATCCTCCTCTACAAAAGTAGTTTCTTCTATGTAAACATTTCCGGTGCACACATCACAGAACAACTTAAATATGTATAAGAAAAAGTCGAAGTGTCCTGTAAAATAAATTATAAGGACACCCATTGAAAACAGTAACCCTATTGTTATAAATAAGGCACAGAAGAACGTATAAACAGATAGCATAGGCTTTCCTTATGAATAAGCACATAGAGTTTAGACTAAACCACGCACTTCAAATAGAAACCTTGTCTCCTTGTATCAGAGGCAAAGTGGGTGCTGTGATCTTCAATCCAAAATCATACACGATTATTTCAGATGGGTACAACGGACCACCGAGAAAAGGCGGGGACTTGTGCGGAGGAAAGGAATGTACAAGAGATAATTTAAAAGTTGTCTCTGGCACCCGTTGCGAAATTGGATGTCACCATGCTGAATCTAATGCTATCGCTAACGCAGCTAGATCAGGTGTATCTACATTAGGTATGGCAATTGTTATTACGTGTGAGCCTTGCCTAATGTGTGCAAAGCTGATACACCACGCTGGACTTGATAAGGTTTTTTATTATTCCAAAGGGTATTCTGCGGATGGGCTTACGTACTTACGAAACATAAAGTTAAATGTTGAATGTGTGGGGGGTGTTAAAAAATAACAACCTTTGGGGATAATAGAGTGTAAGACCGCAAGGTCGAACAAAAGTTGAGGTAGTTGGGATGGAGGTGTATGTTGTACATACATCGGTAAACTTTAGCTATCGTAAAATTATCTTACCTTTGCTGGGGTAGTAAAGACCTCCGCTACTAGGTCTATCTTGCTTCGGTACATTTGCATAACTACTTATAGGTACATCTCTTACAACAACTCTACCTCTGCCTGACGCTCGTGGTCTTACAACAACACGTGCTCTAGGTTCCGGTCTATTGTTTATCATAACGACAGAAGGTCTGCCTGTATTCTCCGCTTGAATTCTTCTGCTTCGAGAGTCGGCGCGATCCATCTCCCTTACCTCTTCATCTCTCATATCATACATTCGAGCTCTTCTTCCAGCTAAACCACGTTCGAGATTTTCTTTGCTTCGTATAAGTTCTCTGGCTTCTCTGGTGTTCCTGTCTCTGGTGCTATCAGCGCCGCTACCTATAAGGTAACCTAACCCACCTCCAGCTAACGCACCTAATCCGCCTGCAACCAATGCGCCTGGTCCGCCTCCAGCCTCTAACCCTGTACCTAATCCTATCAAACCACCGCCGATACCTCCGATCATTCTACCAGATCGGGCTTCAGTGTTTAAACCGAGTTCTCGGGCAGCCATCTGGGTTTTAGCCTCTTTAAAAGATCTAAGTCTTTCTTCAGGACTCAGGTAATCACTGTAGTAATTAGAATAAGCAACTTTGTTCATGTTGTTCATTTCTTGTCTCCTTTTTAGCTCTTTGTTTTTTCTATGTCTTCTGTAAGCTAGTCCAGCACCTACGAGAGCAGCTGCCCCTAGTCCTAAACCGATATTTCTTCTGCGGTTACTTTTCCAATTATCCGCAGTAGATTTAGCTTTGTCAAGCGTATCAGTTGTGGTACTTTTGGCGCGAGGGCTATGATGTCCGCTTGAGTAATCACTGGACACTCGTGGACTTGATTTAGCTGGTACTCTAATCATAGAAGTCTGTGGACTTGATTTAGCTGGTACTTTAGAAGTATCTGGTATAGGTGGCGGTGTAACTTTGGAAGTCGGTTTCTTTAGGTTTTCTGTAAACCTTTCAGCGGGCGTAACTTTAAGATTAGGATTATCGATTAAGTTAGGGTTATTTTTCATGGTAGGTTTAAAACCAGACTTGGCTTTATTAGTAACATCGGCACCTACTACACTTGGCGCTACAGAGGCGTCAGTAACCGCTTGTTGCGCCAACTCTTTTTTTAACTTTTTCTTTAATTTTCTAGGTACTTTTACCTTATTACTTTTGGTTTGTTTGGCTACCTCTGGTCGAACATTCCTTTGAGCTTTCTCTGCTGCAAAATTAGCGATTGCATCACTCGTGGACTGTTCTTTCAGCCTAGCAGCATCTAAAGCTTTTCTACGTTCTATCCCTTTTAACTTACGCTGTTTTTTCAGGACAGCTCTTTCTTCCCGAGCTCTTTGTATCTCAATATCTCGGAGCTGTACTTTTTGCCCGCTAGGAGACCTTTTAGCAGAATGTCCTGTGACCGAGCTTATTCCTCTTTGTCCCGATCTTGCACGGGGCACGTTTTCTTGAACAATTTGAGACCCCATTCCTGGTCTGTTATAAAGTTCTCCCGTATACATGCCACGATCAGCAAAACCTTGTCCAGATGGACCTATAAATGTTCTTTTATTGTTGGTAACATTTACGTTTGTTCTTTGACCTCTATTTTGGGTAGATGCTACATGTCTTATATGTTCATCTATTTGTTTTCTGTGCGTCGGGGAGATCGCCCCACCTCTACCGTGTGCGTTCTGTATTGCATTTTGTAAGTTTTGAGGAAGCCCTTGTTTTAATTGATCTACAAATTGTTGACTCTTACCGGCCAAGCTTTCTCTTGTTTTAGAACCCCCCAGGAAGTGTGCTTGTGGTTTATTATAATAGGATCTTTTTTCAAGTATCTGGTAAAACATTAGGCTTGCTCTTTCTTTTGATCTAACTTTTTACGTTTCTTATGTATAATCGCTTTATTTATTAAATAAGGGCTAAGATGTCCTAAAGCGCTACCAGCATAAGTACCATAGGCACCCAGTAACTTTTTCTTATTAACATTATGTCCAAATTTTTTGCCTAGCCCTACTGCTCTAATTGAAGCTCTAGCTTCTTCCGCTAATTCTGGTACCTTGTGAATAGCATTAAAGATTAAAGCAGTTCTATTAGCTTTTTCTGCTTTGTCTAAAGAACTTTTATCACCCGCTTGTAGTGATTTAGCAGTTGCATAGATATTACTGCCGTGACCCAGCCATTTGAACGGCGGAGTTTGAACTACGCCATATGCCGCCGCTCCTGGTAACGTTCCTAAAATTTTACGACCAGTGCCAGTACCATGCCCTAGCTCATGTAACAGGAGGTCAGCATCTTGCATAAATTTCTTTTTGCCCATTGCAATCCCACCTCTTTTATGCACACTTGTTTGTCCAAGAGAAAACTTGTTTAAAAATGCTGCATTAGAATCCATACCTTTGACCAGCTTTTCTATCCTCTTTTTTAACTCTGCATCTGGTAGGCCCGCTTTTCTCAAGCGATCTATGTCATCTTTATAAACTGTTTTTTTGAGCGTGTCTTTGAGATCTTCGGAAAAGAATATCCTTTGCCCATGCTTATCCTTGAAGTGCCCTCCGCTTAAAATGTTACCTCCACCCACGTCTATGTGATCTGCTCCTCTTTGGAGACCCATGTTAGCCAGCAACTTTTTATAGTCAGAGCCTCTAGTTTTTTTTCCTTTTCTTAACTCATTTACAAATAAATGTGTACCGCCTTGAGAAGTAAGATTTCCTAATTGGCTGGCTCCATAAACTACACCGGCTCCGCCTGCTAGTCCTAACGCATTTTCCTGCAATGTATTTTTTGACTTATTCTTTTTCTTATCCTCAGCTAATTTTTCTAACGTTTCATAAAACATAGTACCCTCATAAGAAAAGATGTCTTGATATGGTGTTTATATTAATATAGATAATGACTATACGCAATACTACTTTACTTTGCACCAATAGCTCAGCTGGAAGAGCATCGGCCTTCTAAGCCGCAGGTCGTAGGTTCAAGTCCTACTTGGTGTATCTTACAAGGGCTTATAGCTCAGTGGTTAGAGCAACCGGCTCATAACCGGTCGGTCCTAGGTTCAAATCCTAGTGGGCCCATTTTTATACAGAGGAGAATTACATGCAAGCAGAACCATTCGAAGGTTGGGATGACTGGAATCACGATTATAGTGGAGACCCAGACTATGACCATTTAGATGAGGATTACGAAATAGGCGATTACTCTTATGATGATGACGAAGACGAGTCTTACGATGACGTCAAAGACGAGTCTTACGACGATGATGAAGATTATTCATATGACGACTGAGCTATCATCAAATGGAGAGGGGTGTTAAAAAACTT
>MDTA01175017.1_pt1 | contig 10770 bp, 12 predicted proteins | sample 811151 | NCBI WGS metagenome assembly MDTA01 (sample SAMN05326648, study PRJNA326480) | marine metagenome | isolation source: seawater | place: Indian Ocean: South | collected 2010 | reverse complement strand
TGTAACTATTTTTTTGCATGATTTAGAAACTGTTTTACTTGATTTAGCAAAAGTTTCATATATATTTGTGTTTAGAATGATTATAAACTAATAAAAAAACTGCAAAAAACGTGAAAAAAATAGATATTTTTAGTAAATTAAGATCATCAGGTTTGAGGCCAACCAAACAAAGAGTAGAAATAGCTAAATTTTTATTTGAGAGAGAAAAAACTTTTCATTTCACTGTCGAAAGTTTGAATAAACATCTGTTAAAAAAAACTAATTCTAAATTTGCTTTGGCTACAATTTATAACACTGTTCACGCTTTTAAAAATGCTGGACATTTGAATGAGGTCGAAGTAAGAGGAAACAAAACCTATTTTGACACAAACGTGTCAAACCATCATCATTTTTATGATAGCGAGACTTCAGAATTAATTGATATAGATGCAAGTGAAATTGTTATTCAAAAAATACCAAAAGCACCAAATGGTAAAAAAATTAAAAATGTAGAGGTTTTTATAAATTTAAAAAATTGACAGTTTGTCGCTTGTTTTCACTTTAGAATCATTATAAACTGTAATTGAAACAAAATGAGTGTAGAATATAAAAAAAATAGCAATGGAAAATGCCCTGTTATGCATGGAGGCATAACAAAAGCGGGAGAGTCTAATACTTCAAGACTTTGGCCTAATAGTATTAATTTAGATATATTACACCAACACGATACAAAAACTAATCCACTACCAGGATTTAATTATAAAAAAGAAGTTAAAAAGTTAAATTTTAAAGCTTTGAAAAAAGATTTATTGAAATTAATGACAGATAGCCAAGAGTGGTGGCCTGCAGATTTAGGTAGTTATACTGGTCTTATGGTGAGATTAACTTGGCATCAAGTCGGAACTTATAGAGAGTTTGATGGTAGACCTAACGTTGGTTCACATAGATTCTCTCCTCAAGACTCCTGGCCAGATAACACAAATTTAGATAAGGCTAGAAGGCTTCTTTGGCCAATCAAAAAAAAATACGGAAATAAATTAAGTTGGTCAGATCTGATGGTTTTAGCAGGAACTATGGCTTATGAAAAAGCTGGGTTCAAAACTTTTGGTTTCTCTTTTGGTCGAGAAGATATCTGGGGACCTGAAAAAGATGTTTATTGGGGAAAAGAAACCGTCCCATTAGCCGTAAATAGATACGGCAATCCAAATGATCGTTCTTCACTAGAAGCGCCACTAGCAGCATCACATTTCCAACTTGTTTATGTAAATCCCGAAGGTGTAGAAGGTAAGCCTGATCCAATTAGAACCGCGATGGACGTGAGAGAAACTTTTGGTCGAATGGGTATGAATGATGTCGAAACAGCAGCACTAACAGTTGGCGGTCATTCCATTGGAAGAGCACATGGTAATGGTAATCCAACTAATCTAGGACCAGAGCCTGCAGCAGCTGATATCCATGAACAAGGTTTCGGATGGGTTCAAGAAAATGGTACAGGAGTAAACCAAATAACCTCAGGTCTCGAAGGCGCATGGACAACAAACCCTGATAAATGGGATCACCAGTATTTAGACCTTTTACTTAATTATGAGTGGGAAAGTAAAAAAAGCCCTGCAGGAGCTTGGCAATGGGAACCAATTGATCTTGAAGAAGAAAAAAAGCCAGTAGATCTCGGCGATCCTAAAAAGAAAGCTAGGCTTATGTTTACAGATGCTGATATGGCAATGGCGATGGACCCAGAATATCGAAAAATCGCTGAAAAGTTTTATAAGGATCCGAAGTATTTTGAAGACTCTTTTGCGCGAGCTTGGTTTAAGCTAACACATAGAACTATGGGAAATAAAGACAATTATATTGGCCCTTGGGCTCCAAAAGAGGATTTACATTGGCAGGGTAACGTCGCAACCCCTAAAAAGAGATACAATTTAAATAAATTAAAAAAAATGATTGCAACTAGCAAATTAACTATAAGTGATTTAATCACTATTGCTTGGGATAGTGCTAGAACATATAGAAGAACTGACAAAAGAGGTGGCGCAAACGGAGCACGTATTCGACTCGAGCCAATGAAAAATTGGGAAGCTAATGAACCAGAAAAACTATCGAAATCATTAAAAGTACTTGAAAATATTGCCAAGAAAGCAGGCGCGACTGTTGCAGATACAATAGTTCTTGCAGGAAATGTTGGATTAGAAAAAGCGATTAAGAAGGGTGGATCAAAAATTAAGGTCCCATTTAATCCTGGGCGGGGAGACTCAACACAAGCAGAAACTGAAATAAAAAGCTTTAAATGGTTAGAGCCTTTGCACGATGGATTTAGGAATTATGTCAAATCCGATTATTCTGTTATGCCAGAAGAACTATTATTAGAAAGAGCTTCTTTGATGGGGTTAACCGCTAAAGAGATGACTTGTCTAGTAGGAGGTATGAGAGTGTTAGGAACAAATCATGCGTCTGCTAAAAACAAAGGTGTCCTTACAAATAAAGTCGGGGCATTAACAAATGACTTTTTTATTAATTTATTAGATATGAAATATATATGGAAACCTACAGGTAAGAATTCATACGATGTAATTGATCGTAAAACAAAAAAGGTAAAATTTACCGCTTCAAGAGCGGATTTAGTATTTGGTTCAAACTCAATACTTCGATCTTATTCTGAAGTATATGCTCAAGATGATAATAAAGAAAAATTTATAAATGATTTTGTAGCTGTATGGACAAAGATAATGAACGCTGATAGACCTAATTTAAAACAATTAAACTAATATGGAAATTGTAAAGCCAACAGAAAATTTAGAACCTTTAAACCAAAATATCAAGGACGACTTTTATAAAGTCCCGAACCTAAATTTTGATATTGATAAAATGAGGGCAGATTTGAACACAGTTTTAAAAAAAAAGAAATTTAGTACACTAGGTATTAAAAACTTTGGCGCTATTTCTCTTAATCAGATTCCCGGGGATAAATCATCAACTGAAGGCCATAATGTAAGGGGAACTTACTGGACAATACCTGATGAAAAAGGAAAAGAAATTGAAAGAGATAAACCCATCGACGAGTCAAAATATACTGAAATTGTACCGGAATTCAAAGGAACTTATTTTGAGGAAGTTTACAATACTTTAAAAAAACATTTTAAACTTGGAAGAGTAAGAATTTTATTAAAAGAACCAAGATCAACCTTAAGTTGGCATAGAGATCCAGAGCCAAGACTACATATACCAATAATAACTAATAAAGGATGTAGAATGGTTATTGAAGAAGTATGCAAACATATGCCTGCTGACGGCTCGGTTACTATAACAAATAATACCAAATATCATAATTTTTTTAATGGAGGGGAACAAAATAGAATACATCTTGTTGCATGCGTTCTTGATAACCCATTTAGTTAAATGACAGAGTTTACTCACGGAATATTTTCAGCCTCAAAAGCAATATATGAGAATAATAAAGGCTCAATAATAAGAACAATAATTTATACAATTGGCCACTTTGCTATAGCAATTACAGTCTTAATGTTAATAGCGGAAGTATCTTTTATGATTGCTCTTACTGATGCAATTGTAGAGCCATTGGCTAACGCCATTTGGTATTTTGTATTGGATAAAATTTGGACGGCTAAATATAAAAAATAATTTAAAATAAACCCCATAAACTGTTTTTTTTGATCCAGCCTTTATAGTCTTCAACTCTTACTTTACACCAATCCATTTCACATTTTTGCACTTTACATAGCTTGCCTTTTTTAACTACCACTAATGGTTTGGAAAATATGGATGGTCTATTAAAAATAATTTGATCTTCTTCGATAGTAATTGCCGCTTTTTTTTTTGATAGCTGCGAAATATGAACCCAACCAGTATTATTTTCATGATCTTTTATTTTTCTAAAATTTTCAAATTTATCTTGTATAAGGACGGGTAAAAATTTTTTTTTATAAAAGAGTTTGATTGGATACTCAAAAGATGGACCTTGCCTCAAGTTTACTTTATCATTTCTCAAAGTTAAAAAATATTCTTCTTTTGCATATATTTCTTCTAAGAAAATTGAAAATAGTATAAAAAAAAAAATTATTTTTTGCATTTATTTTTACAATTAGGATTAAAATTTAATTTCACATTTCTAAAATTAGTTTTTATTGAGTCAAATATAATCATTTGATCAGTCATATCATTCTCAAAATTTAGAATTGTTTTTAATACCTCATTAGCTTGAAGTGATCCTAGAATTCCAGCAACTGGAGAAAAAATCCCTTCAGATTGGCAGTTATTTTCTATTATTGGTTTTTCTGGCATAAAACACCTATAGCATGATCCTTTTTTTTTAAAGTTAAATTTGAATAAGTGACCATCAAATTTACTTATAGCTGCTGATATTAATACTTTACTATTTTTTTTACATTGATCGTTAACTATATATCGTGTTTCATAATTATCAGAACCATCGCAAATTATATCAAAATTCTTAATAATTTTTTTTATATTTTTTTTATCGACTTTTGTTTTGAAAGAGATAACCCTAATTTTTTTGTTTATCTTTAAAATTTTATTTTTTGCCTGATTAACCTTAAGCTTTCCTACATCATTGTAATCAAAGAGAGTTTGCCTATTTAAGTTGCTAAGCTCTACTTTATCATAATCAACAATTCCAATTGTGCCAACTCCAGAGGCCGCCAGATAAGTTAAAAGAGGACAACCAAGTCCTCCTATTCCTATTATTAAAACTTTTGAATTTAAAATTTTTTTTTGACCGCTTATTCCAATTTTTTTTAATATTATCTGTTTTTCAAATCTTTTAAAATCTTGAATATTGATATTCATAAATCACTCTATTCCAGTTGATCCAAAACCTTTTGCTCCTCTTTTAGTTTCTTTAAAATCCTCAACCTCTTTAAACTCAATTTTAGCAATCGGGCATAAAACCATTTGAGCTATTCTGTTACCTTTTTCTATAACGAATTCTTTATTTCCCAAATTTATTAAAATAACTTTTATTTCTCCTCTATAATCTGAGTCAATAGTGCCCGGAGTATTTAAGACAGTAATTTGACTTTTAGCTGCTAATCCTGACCTAGGTCTAATTTGAATTTCAAAATTTTCTGGTATAGAAACTGAAATGCCTGTAGGAATGATAGAGGTTTTTCCTGGCCCAATACTTACAGTTTTCTCAATATCAGCTGTGAGATCCATTCCTGAGGAACCACTTGTTTCGTATTTTGGTATATTTAAATTTTTGGAAAGTCTTTTAATTAAAATTTCTGTCATTAAACAAGAGTTTATCTAGAACAATTTTAACAATTTTATCGGCTATGTAACTTTTTCTATTCTTTTTAATTAAACTAATTTCTCCATTATTATCTATTATTGAAACTTTGTTATAATCTGAGTTAAAACCTATATCTTTCTTTGAAACATTATTAGCAATTATTAGATCACAATTTTTCCTTTTCATTTTGGAAATTGAATTTTTGTTTAAATTTTCAGTTTCAGCTGAAAAACCAACAACTAGCCTTGGCCTATATTTATTATTTTTTCCTAAAAATTCTACTATATCTTTATTTTCTTCTAATTCGATAGTTGTTAATGAACTGTCATTTCTTTTAATTTTTTGTTTACTTGTTATATTCGGCTTAAAGTCGGAGACAGCAGCAGAACAAATGGCTACATCAACCGGTAAAGATTTTTTTACTTCTTTAAACATTTGTTCGGCAGTAATGACTTTTTTGATTCTTATATTCTTTTGATAAGTTATGTTCGTAGGTCCAGTAATCAATTTTGTTTGAAACCCTAATCTATTAAGAGCCAATGCTATTTCGTAACCTTGCTTACCGCTAGACTCATTTGAAAAATATCTTACTGGATCTATATACTCTCTTGTAGGACCAGCTGTAACTAATGCCTTTAGTTTTTTCTTTTTTACCAAATCTTTATTTTTAAAATAGTTATCAAGAAATGCAAAAATTTGCCTCGGGCTTGACATTTTTCCCTCTCCGTATTCACCACATGCCATTTCACCTTTTTCGGGACCAATAAATAAATAACCATAATCTTTGAGAATTTTTTTATTTTTTTGAGTTGCTTTATGTATCCACATTCTCACATTCATCGCTGGCACAAGTAAAATATCTTTATCAGAAGCCAAAATTACTGTTGTTGCTAGATCTTCAGCTTTCCCATGAGCTAATTTAGCCATGAAATTTGCAGTTGCCGGAATAACAATTGTCAAGTCTGCCCATCTGGATAAGGATATATGATCTATTTCAGTTTTAGAAACTTTTCCAAAAATATTTTCGTAAGATTTGTTTTGTGTAAGAGTTGTAACTGAAAGAGATGTTACAAATTCGCTTCCACTTTTAGTTAAAATTGTTTTTACTTCGTTATTATTTTTTTTTAACAATCTTATCAAATCAAGTGATTTATAAGCAGCAATTCCTCCACCAATAATAATAAGTATCTTTTTTTTTTTTATATTCATGGTTTATTAAAATACTAATAAAAAGACAATTACAATACCAAAAAAACTAATAACAATATTATTTCTAAAGTTTTTAAGTTTCATTTGCTCGATTTCTAAATTTTTATTATTCCCAACTGATAAATTCAATTTTCCTTCAGCCATTAACTTCAGAGCATAATCTGCTCTATCCATTAATTCTGGTAAATCTGGTATTCGTTTTAAAATTTCAGATGATGTGTTTAAAGCTGTATCAATAGTCGATTTAGGACTTTTAATATTCTTAAGCCAATCTTCTAGAACTGGTCTTGAAACCTCCCAGATATTAGTTTCTGGATACAACTTTCTAGCTACACCCTCTACCACCACCATTGTTTTTTGCAACAATAATAAAGATGGTTGTGTAGCCATATTAAATTTCTCAGTAATTTCAAATAATTGAGCAAGCAAGTTTCCACCAGAAATATCTTTAATCGATTGTCCAAAAATTGGCTCACCCACCGACCTCAGAGCTTGAGCGAATTCCTCTTTAGAAGCATTTTGAGGCACAAGACCTGCTTGAAAATGAACCTCAGCTACTTTTACATAATCTCTTTGAATAAAACCGTACAAAATTTCCGCTAAGAATTTCCTATTATCCTTATCTAATCGGCCCATAATTCCAAAGTCCACCGGTATAATATTTCCTTTGTTATCAACAAACAAATTTCCTTGATGCATATCACCATGAAAAAAACCATCTCTTACTGCTTGAGTTAAAAAAAATTGAATAAGATTTTTAGCAAGTTTTTTAAGATCTACATCTAATTCCTCTAATTTTTTTTGCTCTCTTATAGAAACTCCCTCAACTTTATCTAAGGTTAGAATCTTTTTAGTTGTATAGTTCCAGTATATATTTGGAACAATGAATCCAACATCATTTTTTGTATTTTCATACAACTCATTTGCAGCTGCCGCCTCGAAACGTAAATCCATTTCTATGTTGGTTATCTCTCGAAGAAGATGTACAACTTCTACAAGTTTAAGACGTTTTGCTTTGGAAAAAGTATTTTCTACAATATATGCAAACAACATTAGGGCATCTAATTCTTCATTAAATAATTTTTCAATGTCAGGCCTCAAAATTTTTATAGCTACTTGTTTTTCTTTATTAGTAAGTTTAATTTTAGCCAAATGCACTTGTGCTATAGAAGCAGCAGCTATTGGCTCACTGATTTCTGTTATATTCTTATAATAGTTTTCTCCAATTTCCTTTTTTATGATTTTCTTTGCATCGTGCAAATCAAAAGCAGGTACTTTATCTTGTAGCTTTTCTAAGTCTTTTGCTAATTCATCACCGATAATATCTGGTCTAGTAGCAAGAAATTGACCTAATTTAATAAAAGTTGTGCCCATACCCTGTAAGGCTATACAAAGCTTTTCCCCAGGCCCTTTGATTTTATCTAGAGGTTTTTGATTTGAACCAGCAGACATTAAATTAAAAAAGATGTTCAGTGAAGTAGGAATTCTATGAATTTCGTTAATTGTATCAATAGCTCCCGAGGTAGACAATTTTCTTGCAATTTGAAATAACCTAAAAATTCTTTTAAACATCTAAATTTTCCAACCCGAATGAATCGCGGATATACCATTAGACAAGTTTCTATATTCTATGTTAGAGAAATTATTTTTTGCCATTAATTCTACTAACTGATCTTGATTATAAAAATTGTCAATGCTTTTAATCAGGTACTCATAAGGTGTTTCAGAGCCAACTATAAACTTTCCAAGCAAAGGGATAGTTTTTGAGTATTGTTTGTAAATGAAGTTAAGTAATTCATTATTAATTTTTGAGAATTCTAAGCACATAAAATGTCCTCCTGGTTTCAAAACCCTTAAAGCTTCCTTTAAAGCTAAATTTATATCTACAACATTTCTTAAACCGAAACTTATAGAATAATAATCGAATGTGTTATCATCAAAGGGTATTTTTTCTGCATGAGATTTAACCCAATTTATAGAATTAAATCTTCTTAGTTTATATTGACCTTGTTGAAGCATTTTAAAATTAGGTTCAACACATGTCACTTTTCCTGTGTGTTTAGATTTTTCTATGAATAGTTTTGCTATATCACCGGTTCCTGACGCTACATCAATTAGTTTAGTTTCAGGTTGAGGATTCATCCAATTTATGAATTTTTCTTTCCAAGAACGGTGTATACCGAGGGACATTAAATCATTCATCAAATCATACTTTTTATAGACTGAAGAAAATACAGAATTGACTAATTTATCTTTATCTTGAATAGTATTTTTCATTGGAGAATTATATGCCAGAATTACCAGAAGTTGAAGTTGTTAAAAGGTCCTTAAATAAGAAAATCATAAATTTGATAATAAAAAAAGTAAAAATCAACGATGGCAATCTGAGATACAAAGTAAATAAAGAACATTTTTCGAGTTTGCTAGGTAAAAAAATAACCAAGGTAGAGAGAAGATCAAAGTTTTTAATTTTTAAATTTGAAAAAAAACTTTTCATGCTAATCCACCTTGGAATGACAGGAAAATTCTTTTTTATTAATAAAGAGAATAAAAAATTTAAAACAAGTTTCTATTATAATATCAACGAGGAAAAAGATAAAAAACACGATAGAATAATCTTTTATTTTCGAAACCATCAAAAATTAATATTTAATGACGTAAGAAAATTTGGATTTATAAAATTTTTAAATTTAAGTAAGTATATCAATAATTCCCATCTTAAGAATTTAGGACCAGAGCCTTTGAAGCAAAGTTGTAACTTTAAATATTTTAAAAAATATATATCTGGAAGAAATAGATCAGTAAAAAATATTTTGATGGACCAAAAATGTATAGCTGGATTAGGAAATATTTATGTCAATGAAATTCTTTTTTCAAGCGGGATAAAACCAACGCGAAAAGTATCTATGCTCAAAGATTTTGAAATTAAAAAAATTATTAAAAATACAAAAAAAATTTTAAAAAATTCTATAAGACTCGGAGGTTCTTCAATAAAAGATTTCTCTAGTGATAATGGAAAAAAAGGGGTTTTCCAGCAATATTTTAAGGTTTATGGAAGGAAAGGAGCAAGGTGTTCTAATGTAGATTGCAATGCAAATATAATAAGAACTGTCATTTCAAACCGCGCTACTTTTTTATGTAAAACTTGCCAAAAATAATAAAGTTGACCCTAATTATTCGTCCATATATACAATCTTAAAAATGCCTAATACAAAATCAGCCATTAGAAGAGTAAGAAGGGTAAAAAAACAAACCCAAACTAATAGAATTAGAAAAAGTAAATATAAACAAGCCATTAAACAAATGGAAAGTTTACTTAAATCAAAAGAAAAAGAAAAAGCCAAAAAATATTTTTCAAAATTTCAGTCAATTCTAATGCAGGTTGCTAAATCTGGTGTAGTAAGTAAAAAAACAGCCTCAAGAAAAATTTCAAGAATTTCAAAAAAAATTTAAAAAATTTTTGACAATTGCAAGTTGTTAGAAAATAAAAAAAAACAACATCAAGTTTTAAAAAACTAAATATAGTTTCTTTTTAAAGTTGTAATTTTTTTTCGGATTTAAATATTCTATCTGAACGTTAAAGATACAACCTAACCTCATTTTTTTTTAAAATTTAAAAAAAAAATCTTGTAAAAAAATTTTAAATATGAGTTATTAGAATCTCTTTAAGAATTTACAACATGGAAAAAAATAACGTCAACAATCAAAAAATATACGTTTCAGAAGAAGAGAAAACGATTGTCTGGCGGGATATTCAAGAGTCTTTTAAGAAAACATTTGGAAGTGAAATCTATAATAGTTGGTTACAAAAAATTTCATTGGTTAAGGAGTACAATGATTACCTAATTCTAGGTGTTCCAACTAGATTTTTTAGAGATTGGATAGTTTCAAGGTATTTAGATAAAATTTTAGAGCAAGTAAAAACCTTTAAATTGAGTCTTAATAGAATAGAATTTAAAATTATAGAGGAAAATAAGCAAAACCAAGACCTCTCAAAAATTGATGAGTTAAACAAAGTCACTGAGATTAAGGATTCCGTGCTTAATTATAATAGACTTAATCCAAACTTAAATTTTGAGAACTTCATTCAAGGAAAAAGTAACGATATTGCTCTTTCGTACTCTAAAAAAGTTTGTGAACATGTCTCAAGATATAATCCACTATATATTTGTGGGGGCGTGGGATTGGGAAAAACACATCTTCTAAACGCTATTGGGCTTGAACTCCAAGGCAGCACTAACGTTATGTTTATATCTGCTGAGAGGTTTATGTATCATTTTATTAAATCAATTAAGAAAAATGATATGGTTAAT
>MDTA01094598.1_pt1 | contig 10770 bp, 9 predicted proteins | sample 811151 | NCBI WGS metagenome assembly MDTA01 (sample SAMN05326648, study PRJNA326480) | marine metagenome | isolation source: seawater | place: Indian Ocean: South | collected 2010 | reverse complement strand
CTGTTGAAAGTCCAATATCACAACTTTTTAAAAGATCTTGATATTCTATCGGTGATTTTGCTTTAAATTTGCCAATTTTTTTTCCTTTTTTATCGATTACATAGTAGTTCGTATGAGAAAAATTCAATCCGTTTTTTTTCATGAATTTTATTTGTGAATTAAGTTTATTTTTTTTCCAAATATCATCTGCATCACAAAAAGCAATATAAGTTCCCTTAGATAAAAATATCCCTTTATTTCTGGATAAACCTGGTCCTTGATTTTTTTTATTTATTATCAATTTAATCTTTTTAAATTTTTTTTTAATTTTTTTCAAAAAATCTAATTCCTTTAAATTACTATCGTCATAAATCAAAATTATTTCAAAATTCTTATAACTTTGATTTAGAATAGAATTTATGGTTTTTTCAAAATAGAATTTTTTTTTGTAATAAGGAATAACTACACTTACTAAAGGATAATTTTTCATTTTATTTAAATAGATTCTTAAAATTTTTTAATAATCTTAAAATAAAAATTATATAAACAAATATAGGATTTTGCCCATTGTTAATTCTAATTCTATTATTTTCATTTAAAAAATCTAAATAATTAATTTTTGAAGATAATCCACCTTGTCTAAATTTACCAATAATTTCATTTTTTTTTGTTGCAATTCCAATCATTTTTTTCTTAACAATCATTCTATAAAAAAGATCGTAATCTGCTGAATATTTATAACGAATATCATAAAATCCTATTTTCATCTGGGAACTTTTCTTTATAAAAAAACCTACACTATGCGTTGTATAAAAACCAAATGTCCATTTGATTTTATCAGGATAATAACCATGCATTAATTTATGTTTTTCAACTGTACCAAATAAGAAATCTAAATTTTCCTGCTCAGCAAAATAACGATTAACAATTTTTAACGCATCTGGATAATAAATATCATCTGAATTAAGTATACCAATTATATCTCCATTAGAAACTTCTATCCCTTTATTCATTGCATCATATAGTCCTCTATCAGATTCACTTACCCAATAGTCTATTTTATCTTTATGCTTTTTTATTATCTCAACTGTCCTATCTATTGACTTGCCATCAATAATTATATGTTCAAAATTTTTATAAGTTTGATTTTTCATACTATTAATATTTTCCTCTAGGAATTTTTCGGAATTTTTAGTAACAGTTATTACAGAAATTTTAAAATTTTTATTCAATTTTTTTATTAGATTTAATATTTAATATATTTTTTTAAAATTAATACATATTTGTTAAGGTTAGTTTTATAATCAAATCTATATAAATATTTTTTCGCTAATAATGATTTCTTTTTTAAAATCCCTCTATTATTATAAAATTTTAAAATTTTTTTACTCAAATCTTTGTAATCACCATTATTGAATAAATCGCCTAATCTTCCATTAATTAATATTTCTTTCGGCCCTGTTGGACAATTTGATGAAATTATAGGAATTCCGGCAGTTTGTGCTTCAATAAGTGTATTAGGCAAACCTTCAAAATTTGAAGACAGCACAAATAGATCAGAAGACCTTATATAATTTGAGGCATCTTTTTTGAAGCCAGCTAACTTAATATTTTTTTTTAAGTCATTTTGCAGAATGTAATTTAATAATAAACTATAATTATGTCCTTTGCCTATTAAATATAATTTAAATTTAATTTTGAATTTATTTTTCAATAAATTAAGTGCTTTTAATAAGATTATATGATTTTTTTGGTCTGTAAGCCTTCCTATTGAAATAATTTTTAATCCAGTAAAATTTTTGAAAAAAATAATTTGTTTTTTTTTTTTAACTATTTTAATAGGGTTAAAAATTACTTTTGAACGCAAATTTAAGTTTTTAAATAAATTTTCTTTAAATTCATTACTGTTAACAATTATCTCATCTGCAAGGCCATATAGATGTTTAAATAATATTCTTTTATAAAAGTTTGAAATGTATTTTTCTGGAGAAGTATTTAATCTTAAAATAACTTTAGCATTTATCACTTTAGAAAAAAAAACAGAAAAGAAATTTGATTGAAAGGAAAGTATTAAAATTTTTTTTTTTTTAAAATATTTGACTAAAAAATATGAACATATAATGCTCTTAATTAAACGGTTTTTATTATTAAAGAAGCTAGAATTCGGCATAATTAATTTAATATTTTTACTAACTAGGTTCTTATTAATTTTATCTGCTGTTATTAAATAGATATCTTTAAATTGTGATTGAATATAGTTAGTTAAATAAAAAAGGTTTTTTTCAACACCACCACCTTCAATAGATGGAATAAAAATTACTAGATCTCTCATTTATAAATTTATTTAAAGATAATTTTGTTTGTACCATTCAATTGTTTTGAATAATCCTTCTTCCAAAGATATTTTTGTTTTCCAACCTAAACTTTTGATTACTTTATTATCAAGAATTTTTCTCATAGTTCCATCAGGATATTTTCTGTTGTACTTAAGATTATTTTTCTTGCCACTTAATCTACAAATAATTTTTGCAAATTGTTTAATTGAAAATTCTTTTCCACTTCCTAAATTTATAACTGGATTTATTTTTATGATTTTTAATAATCTTTTATTTTTCAATATTTTTTTTTCTAAAATAAATGAAATTGCACTTGCTAAGTCATCTACATACATTACCTCTCTCTTGGCTCTACCAGTTCCCCATATTTCAATTTTTGATCTATTTTCACTGCTTGAGTTAACTATTTTTTTTATTAATGCAGGAACAAAATGACTATTCTTCAAATTAAAATTATCATTGGGACCGTACAAATTGCATGGCATTAATGTTAGATATGAAGTGCCATATTGTTGATTGTAATATTCACAGGCTTTTAACCCTATAATTTTTGCAAGAGCATATGCTTCATTTGTTTTTTCCAAACTGCTAGATAAAAGATAATTTTCTTTAATAGGTTGTTTAGCTTTTTTTGGGTAAATACAAGAACTTCCTAAATTTATAAAATTTTGAATTTTGTTTTGATAGGCTGCATTTATTAAATTTAGCTGTATCATTATATTAATATTTAAGAATTCAACTGGATATTTTGAGTTTGCTAGTATTCCACCAACTCTACCTGCACAGTTTATTATAACGTCTGGCTTTTTATATTTAATAAATTTATACACTTTATCATGATTTAAGAGATCAAGTTTTTTTCTTGTAACTAAAATTAATTTTTTAGCACCCTGCTTTTTAAGATATCTTACTAAAGCTGAACCCACCATGCCTTTGTGACCAGCGATAAAAATTTTTTTATATTTTAGTGGATTGTACATTTTATTGAGATTCGACTATTATAGAAAATAAATTTCTAAAATGAAAATCTTTTAAATATTTTTTCAGGTATAATTCTAATAATAAACATGATAATTCTCCAAAAATTATTTATATAAACAATCTCTTTTCTGCCGTCTATTGATCTTTTACAAATTGAAGCAACAATTTTAGGATTTGTCACAAGTAAACTTGATGTCTTTAGTTTTAAGTCTCTAAAAGGTTTTGTATTCATATATCCTGGTATAATTGTTGTAACTAAAATATTATCTTTAAAAAGTTTTTGCCTTAGAGCTGATAAAAAAGTAATAAGCCCAGATTTTGAAGAGGAATAATATAATAGTTTTTTTCTTCCTCTTAAACCTGCTACAGAAGTAAAAGTAACTATAAATGAGTTTTTATTTTTAATCATTTTTTTAGAAATTTCGGATAATATAATTACAGGATTAAGAAAATTTATTTTAATATTTCTTTTTGCTTGATGTGTTTCCCCATACTCTTTAATTCCATCACCGGTATATCCCGCAATCCAAAAAATCCCTGAAATTTCATTTTTAAAATTATGAACTATTTTTAAATTTTCATCTAAATTATATAGATCTGTTTCATATATTTCGATTTTGTCTGTGTTAATTATAAGTTTTTTTTTCCCCTCCACTAATTTAAAAAAATTTTTTTTATTTCTACAAAAAATAATAAATTTTTCAGTTTCATTTGAATAAAGCTCTAACAACTCAAAAGATATTTCGGATGTTCCCCCAAAAATTATGATTTTTTTATATTTCATATTTTTATTTTCTTAATCATGATAATTTACCATATTCTATAAAACTCTTAATTTTGGCAAAGGAAAGATAAATTTGGTTCCTTGTCTTCTGATTTTAGCCTCTCTTTTAAGAATTTCTTTTTTAAAATGCCATGGTAGTACCAAATAATAATCTGGTTTTCTTTTCCGAGACAATTTTTCAGATATTATTTTAATTTTTGTACCTGGTGTAAAAAAATTAAACTTTTGACTATTTCTATCAGCAATAAAGGGTATTAACTTATTATTAATATTAAAATACTGTAAAAGAACATTACCTTTCGTTGATGCACCATAACCATGGATAGTTTTTCCATTATTTAATATCGATAAAATTAGTTTATTAGTCTCTTTTTTAATTAAATTTATTTTCTTAAAAAAGTTTATAAAAGTTTTTTTGTTTTCGAGATTTATTTTCTTCTCTTCTCTTAAAATAGACGAAATTTTTTTTTTATTTTCTTTGTATTTAGCTTCCTCATGACATATTAAATATCTAAGACTTCCTCCATTAATATCATTTTGTTTTATGTCAAACACCCTCAAATAATTTTTTTTCATCAAATTAATAATAACTTTAGTAGAATAATACTCTAGATGTTCATGACATATTGTATCAAATAAACAATTTTTAATAATTGATAATAAGTCTGCGTGTTCTAAAAAAAATATTCCATCTTTATGTAATATTTTTTTTAAATCTATTAAAAATAAATTGGGATTTTTTAAATCGTAAAACATTGATAATGCAGTTACAATTTTAAATTTTTCATTAATTTTATTTTTTTTTAAAACTCGATAAGAAAAAAAATCTGATATTTTTTTATCAATTGTTTTATAATATTTCCTAAATTTATTTATTAATGGGTCTATTCCGACAGTATTAAATTTTCTACTATAAAAATTAAGCAATGTTCCATCATTGCTTGCTATATCTAATATATAATCTTTATTTTTTGGCTTTGCTTTACTAATTGCCTCCCGCACAACGTCTTTGACGTGATTTGTCATTGTTTTATTAATACCGGTTCTATAACCATAATCTTTAGAATATAAAAACTTTGGATTAAAATTTCTATCTAGTTGAACCAATTTACACTTTTCACAAATAACCAAAGTAAGTTTATCTCCAGCTATTGAATTAAAATAATTATGTGCAAATTTTCCTGTAAAACTCATTTTGCCTAGGCTAAATAAGAACTTTAAGTTTTTTCCTCCACATGATCTGCATTTTTTTATCTTCATAAATAAATTGTAATTTTTAAATATAATAATTTTTATTTACGCTAAAGTATATTATTCATTGAGAATAAATTTTATATATTACATACTATTAATTACATACAAATGACTAAAAAAAAAAATATAGTTATTACTGGTGTATTAGGGCAGGATGGTCAGATTCTATCTAATATTCTTATAAAAAAAAAGTATAATATTATTGGAATTGTTAAGAATATTCCAAAAACAAAAAAAAATAATATTAAATTTAAAAAAATAAATTTACTTAATTATAATGAGCTTTCAGAATTTCTAGATAATTGTCAATTAAATTCATTAATACATTTGGGTACAGAAAATCCTAACTATTTAGAACTTAAAAAAAAAGTTGATTTTTATAAAAAAAATCTCATAGCTACGAAAAATTTAATTGATTATTTTTCTAAAAAACAAAAAAAAAAAAGATTAATTCTCATTGGAAGCTCTCAAATGTATGGAAATAAAAAAAAGAAAGTAAACTTAAATTCAAGATTTAAACCTATAAATTCATATGCAAAATTTAGGGTTGAGGCTTATAATTACATGTTTAAATCAAAAAGAAAATATAAATCAGATATGATTACTGCTATTCTTTTTAATCATGATTCAAAGTTTAGAAAAAAAAAATTTTTAATTCCTAGACTTATTAAAATAATTAAGAAAAATCAGTTTAGAAAATTGAGGTCTATTTATGAGGAAAATATTTCAGGAGATTTTTCACATGCTGAAGATATATGCAATGGTTTATATAAATTATTACATTTAAAAAGTTGTCCGGATAAATTAATTTTCTCATCAAATAAAAGAACATATATAAATGAAATAATTCGTTATTTGTTTAAAATTAATAAATTAAAAATAAATTTTAATGTAAATATCTTAAAAAATACTTTTACTCCAGTTGGCGATAATAGACTGACAAAAAAAATTTTAAATTGGAGACAAAAAAAAAATATTTTTTCTGCTGCCAGAGAGTTAAATAAATAATCTTTTTTTAAAGAAAATTTTGAGTAAATATATTACTGCAGAAATGATGTCAATAAATCTCATTTTAGACGAACCTGACAACCTTCCAGGAAGTTTAATTGGTATTTCTCTTATCTCGTATTTTTTTGATAATATAAAAATACTTTCCCAAAAAAAAGAGTAACTTTCATTTTCAGCAATTAAAATATCCTGCAATTTTATTTTTTTTATATCATAACATCTAAATGCACCTGAGCTATCAAATTCAATGTTTAGAAGTAATTTAATTACATAATGTCTTAAGGTTGTGAGTTTTTTTCTCCACAAACTCCAGTCATCTAGTGAATTTTTATTTAAAAATCTGTTAGTCGATACAAGATCAATTTTTTTTGAAACTAATAACTTGATCATCTTGTTTATATAAAAAGGATCATGAGTACCATCGCAATCCATAGTTACAATAATTGAATATTTTTTTTTATAGCCCCATTTTAAACCATCTTTGTGGGCGGATCCTATTCCTAACTTTTTTGGTCTTCTAATTAGAAATATACCCTTGTATTTTTTTTTTTCTCTGAGGATGTTTTGAACAGTTCCATCTTTAGAATTATCATCTATAAATAAAATATCAAATTTATTGTTTTTTTTTAATTTATTTAGAATCGGTTTAATATTTTTAACCTCATTTAGAACAGGTATAATTATTAAGATTCTTTTTGACATAACTCTGTTAACTCATTTAAAACATATATTTTAATATTTTCTGTAGACAAGTTTATACATTTTGAATAAAAAATTTTTGATATTTTACTTTGCATTAAAATTTTATTATTATTTAGAACTATTATTGATGGTGTAGAAATTTTAACTTCATTAAAATTTTCAAACTTTTTACCAAGTCTTTCAAATTCTTCCGATGGTATAGCTATAGACTGAACATTTAATGGCGTAGTTTTGTTTATTACTTTTAACTCTTCAGTTTTAAAATTAAGTGATTCATTGATGGTTTTGAGTTTGCTCGCTGAGTATCTGCCCCAAAAGAAAAGTTGAGTATTTGGATTAAATAATCTCCATTGGTGATTTTGATTTTCAAAAAATTCTAAAAATAAGTTTTTATCTAAATTTAAAAATTTGAAGGTGTAAATTAAGTCTTTTTCTATTGTCTCATGCTTTTTAGGGACCAATTGACCACTTATTGGTACAATATTTTCTATCCCATTAATTGTAGACCACACCATAAGCTCGGGACTGAATGTAAGTAAATTAATTTGATTATTGTTCATTCTTTTCATTAAATCAATGGAATTTGATATGCCTTCTCTATAAGATGAGTAACTCTGATCTAATTTTTTTTTTTTTAAAAAAATCATAATAATAAAAATTATTAAAAAATATTAACGTAAATATAGATATAAATCCCAAATACTTAATAATACTTATCGATTTCAAATTTAAGTTGAAAAATATATTTGCAAAATAAATAAACAAATAAATAAATACAGTAGTTACTATTAAATTAGTAAAATGATACACTAACCCAGTTTGTGGAGATACCAAAATAAATATGAAAGGAGCTGCTACAGAGGAGAGAACTATTATAAATATTTGATTAATGAATTTATAATTTATTAATTTTGATTTATTTGAGTAATAATTTAAAAGTGATAAGAACGTAAATATAAATATAAACTTAATTGAAAAAATTTTTTCAGACAAATATTTTAATAAGATTATTTTTTTATCCAGATCTAGATTAATTAAATAAAGCCTCTCTTTATATTCTATTTCTGATGTATAAAGAAAAAAGATAAATGGAGCAGACAAGATTAAAAAGGACAAGATAGTTACTATATAATATTTAAAGTTTGAGATTCTAATAAACTCTTTAAAACTTAAATAAATACAAATTAATATAAAAAAAGAAATAACTTCAATAATAAAAAAATAATAAAATGAAGAAAATGAAATAGATAAAATTATCGATAAAATTATAGAATTTTTAAAATTAAAAATGTTTTCAGAATTCAAACTCAAAAAGAATAAAATATAAATAAAAAAAAATAAATTTACGATTAATGGTCTAGGAAATCTTAAGTTATAAATTTCATAAATTGCTGAAGAATATGGGATATTTCCGAAATTAAAGTATTGAAAAATACTTGGGATACAAAAAATGATAGTCGATAAAAATAGAATATATAAATTTGAAAAATTAAACTTTTTAAATATTAAATAAAAAATGTAATAAAAAGCGTAGATACAAATAAATTCTAAAATTAAAAATGAGAAATTTCCAAAAATTAAAAACAAAATAGATGGAATTAAGATCGAGTAAAATGGAATAGGTAAATTTTTTAAATTATTAACTTCATTGTCATAGGATGGGTTAAAATTAAGATTAATAAGTGCCTCACTATAAATATAATAAAAGAAACCATCTCCAGGTGTATCAAAAATAACTTTTAATGAGATATCATCTTTAAAAAAATAATAAGACAAAATCCACTTGAAGCAAAATAATGATAATGTAATTATAAATATAGATATATTAATATTAATTTTTTTAAAATTATTGCTCATTTAAAAAATGATTTGATTTTACAAAAAATATATATGATAGATACACTCTTTCTATTGAAATAATAAGTATATTTTAATATTTATTTGATTAATTAATCAATGAAAATTCATACAATTTTTTTTTTATCAGAATTTGTTTTGGGTGGCGCAGGAAATTCTATATATAAGTTATGCAAAAATTTACCGAAAAAAAAATATCAAATATCAATAATCTGTGTAAATAAATGTTATTATAAAAAATATTTCAAAAAAGAGGGCATTGATGTATATGAAATAAATTCTAAAAAAACTTTTTTTGCTTTTTTTAAGATTAAAAAATTACTAAATAAAATAATTTCAGAAAATTATAAATCTAATATATTTTTATCAAATATTCATTATTCAAATGTTTTAACTATTCTTTTTTTAAGAAATTTAAAGTTAAAGATATGTTTAATTGAAAGAACACCTTTTCAAGAATTAGATATTTACTATGGGAAAATAGACTTAATAAAAAAAAATATAATTAAACTTCTTATAGGATTTACTTTTTACAAAGCCGATGCATGCATATCAAATTCTAAATATATTTCAAAAATATATAATAAAAAATATAATTTGAATTTTAAAACGATTTTTCCACCGTCTTTTAATGGTACATTTGTTAATAAAAAAAAGCTTTATAAAAATTCTAAAATAAGATTTATTACTGTTTGTCGTTTGACAAAAGAAAAAGGTCTTACGAAATTAATAAAAATTTTTTCAAAATATAAAAAAAAATATTGTTTAGATATCATAGGAGATGGACCAGAATTAAATAATCTTAAAACATTAGCCTATAATACTAATAAAAATAAAAATATTAGATTTCTTGGACCAATTAGTCCTTTTGAAATTAAATTCTATTTAAAAAAATATGATTATTACATAAATTTTTCAGATTTTGAGGGGTTCCCCAACACAGTTGTTGAGTCGTTGAGTGTAGGTATCCCAGTTTTGGCCTCACAAAGTCATGGGGGCATTAATGAAATTTTATCTAACAAAAAATTTGGTTTGATATTTAATAATGAAAGTTTATTAGAAAAATATTTAGATGATATTTATAATAAGAAATTATCTTTTAAATTAAATAAAGCACAAATAATAAGTCATTTAAATAATTTTAGTTTAAAAAAAAACGTTGAAAATTTTAATAAAATCTTAAATAAATTAGCTAAATAATTTCCAATTTTTTTCATACCACTTAACTGTTTTGATTAATGATATTTTTAAATCAGTAAACTTATTTTTTTTAATTATTTTTTTTATCATTAAGTTTGATCCATGTGTTTTTTTTACATCTGCTTTTTGAAAGCTTCTTTTGTATATTTTTGGTTTCTTTTTAAAATATCTATTAATAATTTCTAAAATCCTAGTTATTTTTATAGGATTATTTGAACAAATATTAACAACAGAATTTGACACTAAAATTTTGACATTTAAGAGTTTGTACAAAATTTCTGTTACATCATCGATATAAGTAAAGTCTCTTGTGTGATTACCATAATTATTAAGATAAAATTTTGTTTTTTTAAAAAAAATTGCATTCAAATATTTGTAGATAAGCATATCTGGTCTGCCCCACTCTCCATAAACCGTAAAAAATCTTAACCCAACGCATTTCGTACCTGAGCCTTTAAGGAATAATTCAACAGTTTCCTCGTTATTTTTTTTGGTTAATCCATAAATATTTTTAGGAGAAATTAGTTGATTTTCTTTTAATGGAAAATTTTTGCTTTCGCCATAAACAGAACTTGAAGATGCGTAAAAAAATCTATTAATTTTGTTTTTTTTTACTAATTCAATTAAATTAAAAAATGCCAATATATTGCTGTTAATGTAAGATCTTGG
>MDTA01070664.1_pt1 | contig 10770 bp, 25 predicted proteins | sample 811151 | NCBI WGS metagenome assembly MDTA01 (sample SAMN05326648, study PRJNA326480) | marine metagenome | isolation source: seawater | place: Indian Ocean: South | collected 2010 | reverse complement strand
ATCTTGACTATCCAAAGCCATCTGTACAGTTTTGATTGTGTTCTTTTCGTAATTAGGAATATTTCTTACAAAGTCAAATAACCATTTGTACTTTTTATAATTAGGTGTCCAGTTTATAACCAAAGGTGCTTGTGGATCAAACAACCATTTTACACCTTTGCCTAAAGTACGCCAACTGTTCCAAGTTTCTGCATTACTTACTGATAACTGACAACCATTCGCACGACTGGTCTGCGAACTAGGAGATTTTTCTTTCTCCAGTACAGTGACTTTGAAACCTTGCTTTGTCAAAAAGTATGCAGTCGTAATTCCTGTTACTCCTGCACCGATCACGTAAACGTGCATTATTGAAACTCATCGGCTGTGTAGATATTTATTCTCTAAGGCTATTATTATAGTCTTTGACTTCTTCTAATATGGAAAACACTTTATGACTCATGGCCAATAAAGCATCTATATCTTTTGGAAAACAAGAACCGCCGTATCCTCGTTTTTTATCAAAACCTGGTACCTGCATATGTGTATCTCCTATACGGGTATCGTCTTTGATTATTGTAATTAATTCATTATAGTCAATGTTGTTATTTTTGCACACTTCCCAAACTTGATTAAAGAAAGCAACTTTAGTACCTAGATAGGCATTCTTTATCATTTTGCTTAATACCAAACTTTTAGGATCACATTCTCTTACGACACAATCTGGCAACATCTGTCTGTAAATGTCTCTCCAAAACGCAACATTGTGTCCACCCATGTGTGCAATTTTTTGTTTTGCAAAATCTTCGTTTGCATTTCTTTCAGTCAGGTATTCTGGACTATATGTTATATCTAGTTGCGGCCATGTTGCTTCTATTTCATCTATTAAACGCGGAGATATAGTGCTTTTAATTAATATAGGTAATCCAACTTTACATTTATCCAGGACCTGTTGTAGGTATTCTATTTCGTAACCATGCTTTGTACTTGGAGTAGGAACACAAACAATTAAACCTTCTGCTTGTGGATAGTCTCTTATTGTTTCTTTTCCAATTTTAGGATCTACAACTGCTACCTGTTTGATAGATTTTATTGCAGTTTCAAATACTGCTGATCCAACAAATCCAAATCCTGCTATTACAATCATGTTATCGCCTTTGAAATATTAAACTGCAATTTATTCCACCAAATGCGAAACTGTTACTCATTGCATATTCGTTATTAATATGAAAGTTCTCTGTTGGTCTTTCAATTGGACTTTCTTGTGATGGATTTTCTAAATTTAAAGTACCAGGATATCTTAAATCATATAAACTTTTAACAGTAACAATACTTTCAACTACACCAGCCGCACCTAATAAGTGTCCCATATGACTCTTTGTACTACTTGTATATACATTTGTAAAAACGTTTTCCATAGCACGAAGTTCACAGTCATCTCCTAGAGGTGTTGATGTGGCATGTGCATTTACATAACCGATTTGATCTGGAGTTATACCTGCATCTTTTATCGCAAGTTTCATTGCTCTTTGTTGTCCTTCTCCTGAGGTTTCTGGAGTAGTATAATGATGAGCGTCACTTGTTTGTCCTATACCTACAATATAACCATATATTTTTGCATGCCTTTTCTTTGCTTGGCTTTCTTTTTCAATGATAATTGCACCAGCACCTTCGCCCATTACGAAACCATCACGTTCTTTATCCCAAGGTCTACTTGCACGTTCAGGTTCGTGTGACCATTTTGTACTTAATGCTTTCATGGCACCAAAACCTGCCATACCTAGATCATTTACTGCACTTTCAGATCCGCCTGCAATTACACAATCTGCTTCACCTAATTGTATCATACGAACTGCATTTACAATAGATTGGGCACTTGTGGCACAGGCCGCGGCCGCAGTTTGTTGTGGACCTTTGATACTATAGTGTTGGGACAAATGCCCGCCTGCTAAATTAATTAAAGCACGTGGTAACCAAAAAGGACTAAACTTTTTATATCCACCTTCTTCAAATCCAACTGAGGCTTCTTGATACGTTTTTAATCCTCCAACACCACTGCCTGTCGACAACCCAATACGTTCTGTGTCATACCATTTGAGTGGTTTACTATCTTCAACTGCCTGATCTACTGCATCAAACAAATACAACATAAAATTATCAAACAATCTATGTCTTTTTGCTGGAAATATTCTTGTGTTATCCCATCTTTCAGATATTTGTCCTGCGTAATGTGTTTTTGCACTTACTAATGAAGTACCATTTTTTATTCTACTGATACCACTTGTATTCTCTATTAAACTATTGTAAGTAGCCTGAACTGAAACACCAACAGGAGTAACACACCCCATGCCTGTTATAACAATAGGTTCATCTACAAATTTTGTCACCATTCACCTCTTCTCAATGCATTTCTAAAAAATATATAATCTATCAATACCACATTCATAAGCAATCCCATAGGTGAAAAAGAAAATCCTAGTAAAAATGGCAGTACAAATAAAAAGAATGTTTGACCCATACAATACCTTACAGGATTAATAGGTGTCCATTCAGCATAACTTGGCGGTGGAGATTTAGGTCTATAATCATTAAATTCAAAGTTCATCTAATACTCTGTACAATTCTTAAAAGTATATACAATATAATTGATGGTAATAAGAAATGTATTAACTCCGGTTCATCAAAACATATATTTACGAAAACAACTGTAAATAATACTGTTACTAATATCGTAACGTAATCTTTTGGTTCTTCAAACTGCTTCTTTTCTTCTGGAGTGCACCAATGTAACAATCTACCCCACATTAAGTTACCACCAATTTGCCGCTATGCCAAAGCCAAATACATTTAATAAACTAAAATAAAAAGTAAGTAACATGACCCAGGCCGCACCTCTTCTTGCTGATGCATAACATTGTGTAACACTTCCTAAAAAGAATGCAGGATATACCACGAGCATATTAGGATTTTTAGCATTAATGGCCAATGTCATACTTGCACCAACAGTAAAAATAAAACTGATAAGTTCAAATGTAAATGCCACTTTATCTGATGTGTAACTATCAATCCAAAAATTTTTAATTTTCTCCATCAGTATAAGGTTCTCCGCCTAAACAAAGTTTCTCTATCATTTTGTATTCTTCGTATGCATTTTTAAGCATTTCATACTTTTTTAACATATCAGGATCTGGATTACCAATAATACCAATATGTTTTTCGATCCTTGCCAATCTATCATTCATTTCAATGATATTGATGTTCCTTGATTCATCTGAAGGAAATACAACATCATCTAATGTTGTTGTAGTTATATTGTTAGAATATGTGCTAAAATCAAAAACTTTTTCTGTATCAGTGATAGTGTAATTATTATTCCAACCTATGTCCTGTGTAGGATCAAGGGTAACTGTATAACTAGACGAACCTTCAGCAAAGGTTCCAAATTTTGGATCATCATCATTCATTTTGCTCTCCATCTATATACTTCCTCTATGCAAAAGTTTCTCAAAAACTTGCAAGTATTGTCACTTCTGCAAACTCTTTCATGTTTGCTATTTTCCCAACATTCTGATGTAATAGGATCGCCATACTTTTTCAAAAAACGTTCCCAAGTATCATCTACGGTCATCATTGCTACAACTGGCAGTACTAGAAATAAAAACATTATCCAAAGATATGCTACGCCAAAACCTTTGTTATGATATGGTTCATTACTCATCCTTTGTTTCCTCTCATTGCAAAAAATAATCCGCCAACCCAAAGAAATACATGTAAGTTATCATAGAGGATAACATCGATAAAACTTTCAGGTTCGCCTACCCAAATAACACCAGTCATAATACAACCAATTGTAAAACCACTGAAACGTGTTATCAAATCTCCAACCCATGGCCATAACCTGTCCCATATTACAAGTCCGCCCACGATCAATCCTAGTCCTGCACCTAATTCACCTGCTACCACAAATGTCCAAACCAACATAGGTAGTTCAAACGATTCAGCGTCTGCAGATGATACAGGAAGTTTAGATAGTCCTTGTTGTATAAAAACTATCGCAAGAGGTATTCTGAGTAACCAAATGCTTAAATTAATCTTCTTTAATTTTTCTATCAAACCCAATTATACAATCCTTATTTTTTAATACCTTCTAATTCTATTAGAGTAGCACTCAAATTAATCTCTGGGTCTGCGATTTGGCTATGTTTAACTAATCCATTTCTAATAATGATAATTGCTTCATCTTGTTGTTCTTCTGTTTGACCCCAGAAGTCTAAATTACGATACATGAATCTAAATATATCTTCATATTCTTCAAGACTTGCTTGACTACAAATTAATTTTCTTGCTTCTTTGTATTTGCCTTCTCTAAACAATGCAACCATTTGAAGCCTATAGTCTGCTTCATTGGCATCATCTTTACTTGGTGCATGTAGTTTACTATCTGCTACACACATTTGAATTGAATTAATTGTTTTCCTTAGATCTGGATAATTTGCCTTAACAAATATATCTAAGGTTGGCATATCAAATTCAACTCCTTCTTCTGCAAGGATTTGGCCTGCCCTTACAGTAAACTCTGTTTGATCCAGTGTCTGGATATGAAAACCTTGTGTCCTTGAATGAATTGCAGGAATAATCTTATTGCTATAATTACAAGTTAAGATGAATCTCAATGTTTCATGATACTCTTCCATAATACCACGTAATATGGCTTGTCCAGCCTGTGATATGTAATCTGCTTCATCAAGTAAAATAATTTTATATTCACCAAATGGCATAGTTTGACCAAAGTTCGTGATCTTTTGACGCATCAATTCAACACCATTATCTCTACTGGCGTTAATTTGCATAAAGTCTGCATCATCAACTTCTAGTTCATTTTTTAACACACGAGCCAATGTTGTTTTACCAGTGCCAGGCCCACCACTTAAAAGCAAGTGTGGAATACTTTTATCAGTCACCCATGTTTCAACTTGACGCTTTTGTGCATCATCACGCCATACATAATCCTTAATTTTGCTTGGCCTATATTTTTCTACCCAAAGTTCTTTCATCTTCTTCCTAACCAACGTTTCGCCGCATCTAATGGATTCTTTAATCCTTCGTACGTTTCATCAATAAAATCTATATGTTTGTTCAGTTTAACACTTAAATCATCTAATGTCAACTGAACTTTTTCTATTTTTTCTTTTGAATCTTTTATTTCTTTTTCTAAATGTTCTAGTTTCTTTTCAATAGTCATAAAAGCCTGCCCCCTGTATAAATTTTAAAAAGCAATGCACTTTCCTTGTCTTCAAAATACCAACACACTTGATTCATACCCATCCAATTATCACTTATTTCTTGCATGTCTATTCTTCCTAGTGCATTTGCATATTCCTGATACTTTTCTTTGTTAGGATCAAGAATGCCCATGTATTCCGTTATAACCCGATGCATCTGCATTTGTTTTGCTCTCTTCTTTGTACTCTGGATTAAGTATTTTCTTAATCACTTCTTCGTTGACACAGGAAACCATTTGTGGTCTGTCTTTTGGCCCAAACTCATTAAATAAATGAGTCATTAACATTGGTCCATTTGCTTGTGCATAATTTCTACACTCTTCGAATGTATCGAATGTTGGCTCATAGAAAATATATACATTTGGAGAATTAGTATCTAAATGTATCATTGACATTAGAGCAACTATAAAGAATTTCATTGCTATCCCCTTATTATACTATGTTTTCTTTTCGCAGTCAAGTGTTTTGTTTGTAACACGAGTTCTTAGATCACTACTGCTAAATCTATGATCTCGTTTATTAAAGTGTAGTTCTATATCTCTTCGTCGACATATATCTCTACCTGTAAATTCTTTGTCTCGATATTCTTCACCAAGAATTCTTACATCTATATGATACATTTCTAAAATATCTTCTACATCAGATTCTGTACAATATGGAATGATTTCATCAACATATTTAACGGCATTTAGTTGTGTGTACCTTTCAACGATAGTTTGCACAGGTGCATTCTTTTCTGGTCTATCTAAACTAGGATCTATCTGCAATCCACAGATTAAATAATCACATTGTTCTTTTGCTTCTCTTAACATAGCAACATGGCCTGCATGAAGTAAATCAAATGTGCTGAATGTAATACCTACTTTCATTTCTTTAATTCCTTAACAAGAAAGTTAAGCAGTTCGATAAATTCATATACCTTTGATACTTTTTCATCTTCGCTGGCTTTGTTACTATGCACTGTTTTTAACAGTTTAGGATATTCCTGTGTTAGTTTTTCATTAATGTTCATTTTTTTACCTTTACACAAATTGCTTGTTTTCCTGGTGGAAAGTATCCGTCAGTACTTCCTGAATGTTTTAACACTTCTTCTCTCATCATAAAGCATGAATTTATGTCTTGAAATGTTGTACCTGGACCCATGGCATTTACGGCATAGACATCTTTGCCTTGAATCATAATATATACTAATACCCAATGTATCATTTTTCCTCATCTAGTTGTTCTATTGCTCTTGCGTCTATGTGTTCTTTCATATCTAATATTCTTTCACCTTGTATAAGGTCAATTATCAAATTTGTTAAATTTACTTCTTTTTGTAGATAACTTATTTTCCTTGTTAGTTCTACAAGTTCTGCTTGGTAAAATTCTAGTTCTTTTTCTTTACGGACTTTTTGATCTATGATATCAGTAAGTAAAATAACCTTACGTTGATGTTCTTCGGTCACGTTATTCTCCTAATACTATATCAACAAACTCGTCTATACTCCATCCTTTAGTAAATTCAGACCTTCTCATGTTTCTAGTTCTTACACTTAAAACAATTCTTGGTAAATTATGATCTGTTTCTTTTGTTATTGTATTATGCGGAACATCTGTACAGAATAACATAGGTTCTGTAAGTTTGATTCCACCTTTAATGGATTGTACACTGTTTGCTGGAAACATGTATGCTCCACCATCGTTGGCGGCGTAGTTAACACCATCTGCGTCTTTCTTCCAATTTGGTTCTTTAGTTTTAGAACCTTCCTTCATATTATACCACATGTTATAATTATTAGCACAATTTACAACTGGAATATTCAATGATATTGTATAACCAGAATCTTCGTGAACTGTGGTATTTGAATTTGGTAATGTTACGAAAAATCTTGTAACTGTAATGTTTGCTTTAAACTTTTCTTCACACCAACTATAAAAATCAGGCAGTACACTTTTCAAATCAAATAATTGTAGGTTCCAATTATATGGCCATTCTCTACCTAGTTGCATTGCTTGTACATCTGGATGATTTAAAATTTTATCATTGTCGTAATGTTCTAATTTTATAGGGTGATAAAGTTTCATGAATATCTCACATCTAATATTTTTGTAGAACCAAATATTTTTGCTTTTGTGAGAAATGCACTTCCTTGTATTCTACCAACAACACCTTGCCCAACTGCAGATTTTGGATTATCTCTCGTGTATCCTAGTTTTTCCATAAAATTTTCATTTTGTCTCCACCAACCATCTATGATAGGTGTCCAATGATCAAAGTGTCCAAATCCGTAATTAAATCCTAAACTGAAGTCTGCACTATATCTATGTTGAGGTGTTATGTTATCTTCTCCAATTACTTCGTCCCCATCTTTTATTACATCCATAATTGGTTTCCCTTTATGACAATAGTTTATTCTAATGTCGCCAGGATTATAATTTAATGTCCAACAATCCCAATCACCGTCTTCCATTTGAAACATTGGTCTATCTGATATGTGTACAACTATTCTACCACGTTCCCATCTATTTTGTTTAGCAGTGTTGTATTCAGTATTTTTAGTACCATCGTGATCATTTATCCATAAATCTTCCCATCTATGAATTAGAACGTTGTATTCTTCTATTGCTTCTCTGACGTGTTTTGGAGATCTAAGATAATATTCATTAGGTTCATCATTTTCTCCTCGCATAATTTCAAAGAAATGATGTAACTTGTTACTATCATCTTGTGTCATTGACTTGTTTAAACGGAAGTCTATAATTTTATCGTATGCATTAATTATGTCAATACATTCATTAATAGCATCACAAACTTTGCTTTCAGACCATTCATCGTTTAAATTATAAATTCTGTTTGGTTGGGGAATAGTGATGCCTTTGTCTATCTCATCACGTAATGCTTTTGCCCATTTTTGGCCAAGTTGTGTTTCATTTTCCTGAAAGTTTATTGTTACTGTCTCGTTGTTCTTCAGTAGATCTAGATGAAACATCTTGTAGTTTTTCCTTGTCTTTTTCTATTATAACTGTAAATAGGTGTCCATATTGCCCCCATCCGCTAAGATCTGAAAATATGCCAAGAGCACCAAGTTCTTTTCTTGTTTCTTCATACTCTTGCATCCAGTTTTTGCAGTACTTAACAAATCTTTTAAAGACTCCTACTTTAGGCTTCATACAGGTGCTTCATCACTTTTTAGTAAAACACTGTCTTCCTCGATACAACACATTCCAGTATTTGAACCTTCTAAATGTAATTCACGACTCCAACGACCGTGTTCAACTAAAACATAGTCGCCTGGTATAAATTCTTCTGTATCATTGTTCACAAATTTAATTTTGAACCAACGTGGTCTGATACCACCTGATGTACCATCATCGTCCATCATAATGATTCCGCCCGCAGTCTTGCGTTCGCCACGATCTAAAATTTCACCTATTAGTTTTCCTCTAAGAGGTCTTATTTCCATAGTCTTTACTCCAATGGTAGTTCTTCCATAGATCCATCAGCATATTCAACTTCTCTGTACTTTGTGCCATCTTCACGTTCACGAACAACGTCATTGATAATTTCTGCACTAGCATCAGCATCTTTTTGATTTTTTACTACTGGATCTAATTCAACAGGTTTCGAAACCTGTGCTTCTTGAGCCAATTCATCAGCCTTTTGTTTTTCGTGCTTTTGTCTAATTGCACGGTTTTTCTTTTCTATTTCTTTTGCTTCTTCCTTCATGGCTTCACGTGCCGCTTCTTCAGGATCTTGCTTAATAGAAACTTCTTTAACTGCATTAGGGTTTGTGGCATAGTAGGCACTTGTTACTTTATTTTTTGGAATTACAACTTTACCACCTGGACCTAAAACGTCTCCTCTGGCGTTCATGTTTGCATTTCCAACTGCTTGTGTTGTTTGATTTGCGTCATACATTGCCTGCATGTTCAACACCTTGCCTTTTGCTGTTTTTACTTGTTTCATTTTAGAAACTCCTTAATGTCTAAATTATACTTTAGACTGTTTATTTTATGTACTCCTAACAAATACAGGACATAACTGCTTACACTACTACCTCTTCCTACGCCCCATACTATATTATATTTACGCATTGTATCTACCATATATTTTAAAAACTTTAACATAGGCAATAGTTGTCTATCTCTAAACATTATTAGTTCTAGTGCCACTCTTGCTTTTTGATCGTCAGTAGTGCATTGATCAAAACAAAATTGTTGCACATCAAAGTCTTTATATTCATCTGGCATATTCCATCCGTTTTCACTTGTAGCACGTTGTACATAATCTTCCATTGTGCCATTAAATGGTTTACGAACGGTTATAGGAGAGTGATCAAAATCAAACATTGAACACAGTCTATTATAATCATTTGGATCATAATCGCTTACTACACTGTTTGGTTCTACTCCCCTATACAATAGTTCCATTAGATCCTTTTCGTGTAGTTTTTGTTCAACCAATTGAGAGTGAGTCATCGAAATCGTTTTTTCCTTTTTTATCTGCTTCTTCTTGTTGTTTTCTGGCCGCATTTATTACTAATTGTTCATTACACATATCAATACATTGAAGTAGTCTTGATATGATTCCAGGATTAGCACCAGCACGTCTGGCCTGCATTAGTTTTTTGTTTACTTCCTGTATCTTTTTAGTAAGGTCTTCATCAGTCAGTCCCCCTACTTCAAAGAATGGATTAAATCCGCTCATTATTCTCTATTGCCAAGCAAATGCAACAACATTTGGAATAGGTTTATAAAATTCAAATACAAACTGAAAGCGGCCATAATTCCGGCCTTTTCTGCTTGTTCCATGTTTGGTTGTGAATCGTATATACCTTTAGCACGTTGTACATCATATGCTGTCAACCCTGTAAAAATGAAAACACCTAATATACTAATCATAAATTGCCATGCACTGCTTAATAAAAACAAGTTAACAATACTAGCAATAATAATACCTATTAGTCCCATTATAAGAAAACTACCCCAACTTGTCAAGTCTTTTCTAGTTTGGTAGCCATATAATGCAGATCCAAAATACATACATGATGTAATGAAAAATACTCTAGTTATACTTTCTGGAGTATAGATTAGGAAAATATATCCTAATGATAATCCCATTACTGCACTAAATCCATAGTAACCAAGTTTTACTGCCTGTAAACTTAATCGTTCAGCCGCAAAACTAAACCAAAAAATGAATGCCAATGGGGCAAACATGACTACCCATTTCATAGGTGTCATATAAATTGCTCTCATTAAATCTGCATTTCCACTTGCCACAAAAGCAACAAGTCCACTTAATAACAATCCAAGACCAACATGATTAAACATATTGATCATAAACTTTCGCAGACCTAAATCATAGCGTCTCTCTAAAATTATAGCATCAGCCATTATAAGTCTCCTTCTTTTCTCCTTCTGACTATTGCAGTATAATAACCTGCACCAAAACTAATTGCCATAACTGACATTACTAGAACGCCATGCCATAATAAAAAGTCCATTATAAGTCTCCTTCTTTTCTATT